>TARA_R110001592_G_scaffold243128_5_pt1 | contig 195200 bp, 156 predicted proteins | sample TARA_R110001592 | Tara Oceans TARA_R110001592 (sample SAMEA4398387) | marine metagenome | biome: Polar Biome; feature: [SRF] surface water layer (ENVO:00010504); material: water (ENVO:00002006), including particulate matter (ENVO:01000060) such as... | depth 5 m
ACCTTTATCTTCTATTTCAATGCTGCCAGTCTACTTAAATGCACCTGTCACCGACATGACGCAAAGATGACAAAGTTGTAATCTTACGGTCACCTTGCTGTTAGGTAAACTAGCGCAAGCTTATGAACATCCACCAAGGCTAAAACTGAATATGCGATTACTGATAGTAGAAGATGAAGTAAAAACCGGTGATTATCTGAAGCAAGGCTTAACTGAGTCCGGGTTTATGGTGGCATTGGCGCGTAATGGCTTAGATGGGCACCATCAGGCGATGACTGAATCCTTTGACGTGATTATTTTAGATGTGATGCTGCCCGATGTAAGTGGCTTGCGTATAGTACAGTCTATGCGTGAGGCGAATAATCATACACCCGTCCTTTTTTTGTCAGCACGAGACAGTGTTGACGATAGGGTAAAAGGCCTTGAATTAGGGGCTGATGATTATTTAACCAAGCCGTTCGCTTTTTCTGAGGTGTTAGCACGGGTACGCACATTACTCAGGCGTGGTCACATTACTCAAGTGCAAGATCAACTGCATGTGGCAGATTTACACTTGGATTTGCCTAAGCGTAAGGTGATGCGCAATGGGACGAAAATTTCCTTGAGTCATAAAGAGTTTTGTTTACTTGAATTATTGGTGCGCAGACGAGGAGAAGTGTTACCTCGTTCGCTGATTGCATCTCAGGTGTGGGATATGAATTTTGACAGTGACACCAACGTGATTGACGTGGCCATACGGCGCTTACGGGCAAAAATTGACGATAACTTTGAGCCGAAATTAATTCATACCGTTCGTGGTATGGGCTACAAACTGGACGAAGAGCTATCTGATGACAATCGTTAATCGAAGACCCATGTCACTCACCATCAGAGTGGTGCTGTTTGTTGCGATAACCATTTCAGTGTGCCTTATTCTCGTACGCCATTTATTGATCAGCTCCATTGAACACCATTTTGTTCAGCAAGATGGGGAAGAACTCGCCGTTATTGTGCATTCCATTGAAGAAGCTTTAGTGCAGCACAATGGGCAAGTCGCCGACGAACAACAGAATTTATCGTTAGCCGTGGCAGGGCATCACGGGGTTTATTATCAAGTGGCTATTGGTGGCAGTGGGCCTTTTTTCAGTAATTCCGCATTGGATTTCGTCGACGTGGCGAAAAACGCCCCCGTTTCGACTCAATTCACGCAAAGCGATATTCAGCAATGGCAGCTCGGCGATAATATGTTCCGCGGTGTGGTGACCTTAATTAAAACTTCGAATGCAGAGTATCGCGTGATCAGCGCTATAGACATGAGTTTTCATTCACATTTTCTAACGGAATTACGACATAGCCTCTGGTACATATTGTTAGGTTCATGCCTACTCACTTTATTAGCCGCATGGCTTGCTGTGTATCAGGGGTTGAGTCCTTTACGTGGTTTAAGTGACAAAATGCGGCATATACAAACCAATAAGCTCGATGTGCGGCTAGATAAACATGCAGTGCCCTCTGAACTGGAAGATATGGTGTACTCGTTCAATCATATGCTTGACCGCCTAGAAGAGGGATTTCTGCGCTTGTCTTATTTTAGTGCCGATATTGCCCACGAATTGCGCACCCCTTTAACAAATATTATTACCCAAACCCAAGTGAGCTTGTCTAAAGCACGCAGTAACGATGAATATCGTGACCTGTTATTTTCGAACTTAGAAGAACAAGAACGGTTGAATAAAATGATCAGCGACATGTTGCTGCTGGCCAAGAGTCAAAATGGTTTAATCAAGCCGCAAAAACAGAGTCTGTCTCTTAAAGAGGAAATCAATGCCTTGTTTGAATTCTTTGAAGCGTTAGCAGAAGAGTCACAGATAGGGCTGGAACTAACAGGAAACGTGACTTATGTCAGTGCAGATCAGACCTTGCTTCGTCACGCGCTGACAAACTTATTATCGAATGCGATCCGCCATACTGTGGCTGGGCAAACCGTCACCGTCAGACTTAGTGAACAAAACGGCGATATGATCAGTATTTCGGTACAAAATCCTGGAGAAACAATTCCTCAGGAACATTTAACACATCTGTTCGACCGTTTCTATCGAGTTGATCCTTCCCGCCAACGACACAGTGATGGGGCAGGTTTGGGGTTGGCCATCGCCAAAGCGATCATCGAAGCCCAAGGGGGGGCGATTAACGTCGAGTCTGCAAACGGGCAAACTGAATTTAGTATCTTGCTGCACAAGGCCGCTTAAGCCTGATAACAACAGTGCTGATGTGTGCTCGTTGGGCAAAGAGCAAAAATACTCACTCTGTAACATCTTATGTATCGGCTATCTCTTACGCTGGAATGTCAATAATTTAATTATAAATCATATTGTTACCCTTTATTTGTGGTTCATGGCTAAAGCGAATGTTGTGTGCCAATAAGTTTGCTTAAGCATGGTTGAAAAAGTAGAATGGCAATGATTCTCATTTGTTGTGTGTTGCTCGGCCTAGTACAGACTGGTTAGCGTATAACAAAGGCATATAATATTTCTAAGGCAATACTTTTGATGACATTTTCACCCCCTTATCTACAATGCTTACTTTCTTCACTCACTATGCGCCAGAGCCCGTCGGGCTCAAAAGTACTGGTATTGGCTTTGCTGCTCATGATGAGTACGTTTTTTTCTGCCTCTATTTCGGCGCAGCAACAGGGCAAGATTGATGTGGTTAAAGAAAGCCGTCAAATATTGCAGATGGCTGAGTACATAGGTGTTGATTACTCTGAAGCTGTGGTCAATGGCGAAGTAGCAAGTGAAGATGAATTTGCAGAAATGCAGCAATTTGCCAGCTTGATTTTGCAAAAGGGCACAGCGCTGCGAGATGCAAACGAAGCGAGTTTTGATTTAAGCCAAACTTCAGTGATAGCCAATGCCCAGGCATTACAACGGGCGATTTTAGCTAAGTCGTCTATGGATGAAATTCAGGGCTTGACCCAGCAAATACGCCAACAGTTATTGGCCATGTCGCCTGCACTTCAATTACCTGCACAGCTGTTGCCTCAGTCACAAGTGGACACACTGTTCGCGACTAATTGTGCTGCCTGTCATGGCCCGGCGGGAGAGGGCAATGGCCCCCTAGCGAAATCATTTAGCCCGCAACCAACCAATTTCACCGACAAAGAGCGTGCGCTAAATCGTTCATTGTTGGGTTTGTATGATGCTATTAGCGCCGGTTTGAACGATACCGCGATGCGTGCTTTTACCGAGCTTAACGATCAACAGCGTTGGTCTTTGGCGTTTTATGCCGGCAGCTTAGCGTTTGCTCAAACTTCTGATAAGACCCACGTCAATGACGTTCAACCGAATATGACGCTGCAAAGCTGGATCAACAATAACCCAGTGCAAATTGCTGGTCAGCATGAAGATTTAACCCTGACCCAAGTTGAGCAATGGCGCGGGATGCCTGAGGTGTTTTTTAGCCAATCAGACTCGCCTATCGCGACCGCCAAAACGAATTTAATTGCAGCGGTAAAGGCGTACCAAGAAGGTAATTTAGCCCAGGCACAGACGTTAGCCGTTAGTGCCTATTTAGATGGCTTTGAGCTGATTGAAAATAACCTAGATGCCAGAGACAGCGCGTTGCGTAAGTCGGTGGAGCGTCAGTTACTCAGTTTTCGCAATGTACTCAGTGTTGCGTCAAATGAGCAACAGGTAACGACAGAATTACAGCAAATTCTGGGGCAGCTCGAGCAAGTTGATAACACCTTAACCGGCCAAGTGCTGTCTAATAATGCGATGTTTTCTGCTTCGTTAATTATATTATTACGCGAGGGTTTAGAAGCACTATTAATTGTATTGGCGTTGATCACTGTGCTTATGAAAACCCAGCGCTATGACGCCATTCGTTACGTGCATTTGGGTTGGGTGTCAGCGTTAATTGCTGGTGGCTTGACATGGTGGGCAGCAGAGAACTTGATTAATATCAGTGGCGCATCCCGTGAGTTAATGGAAGGCGGTGCTGCACTGCTTGCTGCCGGTATACTATTCTATGTGGGTTACTGGATGCACAGCAAAACGCAAGCCTCTTTGTGGCAGGAGTATATTCAAAATAACGTAGAGCGCCATTTAAGCACAGGTACATTATGGGGCTTAACTGGGCTGGCGTTTATCTCGGTTTATCGTGAAGTCTTTGAAACCATTTTGTTCTACCAGTCTCTGCTTACCCAAGCTGTGGGTGATGGTAGCCAAGTGAGTTATGTGTGGTACGGATTACTGGCTGCTGTGGCCGCACTGTCGCTCATTACTTGGTTGATGCTTAAATACTCGGTGAAATTGCCAATTGGACGATTCTTTGCGCTTAGCTCGTACTTTATGCTTATTCTGGCCTTTGTGTTGGCGGGTAAAGGAATTTCTGCGCTACAAGAAGCGGCGGTGGTTGGCATTGCGCCTTTCCCCATGGACGTGTCCGTGAGTTGGTTGGGGATATCTGCTACGTGGCAAGGGTTGTTGACCCAAGGGGTAATTGTGTTGTTATTTATGGTGATGGCGATACGTAAAGAGAAAACGCCGAGTACGGCTATTTAGTACTTACGGGCAAACAGCGAAAGCGTTTGCCCTTAGTTGTTGATACCTGAGTGTTTCTAATTGGGCATTCTCCAACGGACATAAAAAAGGCAGATCATCATCTGCCTTTTTTGTATTTGTTGTGCCTGCGATTGTTACCCATGCATCTTTTGAAATACATAGCTAACAACGGCTAAAACCATTTAGTAGAAGCTTACTTTCGCTTCGATACCAAAGATACGCGGTTGGTTAACGATACCGGTTAGGTTGTTAAAGTCGATCGCGCCTTTTACGTTTTCTTCATCTGTGATGTTACGGCCGAACAATGCAACTGTGTAGTTATGTTCGAAGTTTTCGTAACCGATGCGCAAACCGCCTTCTACATTGCCGTCTGTTTGAAACTCAACTGACTCATATAAGAATAGGTTCGTATCGCCTTGGTAAGCCCAGTCTGTGAACGCGAAGAACTCGCCGTCATTTCCGACCGGTACTGCATAACGTGCTGTGAAGGTAAAGATCGTTTCAGGTGCTTGTGGGAACGGGTTGCCATCGATTAACACATTGGAGCCATTGACTACAGGATCAAGAACGGTACAGTTTCCGCCACAGGGTGACAGGGTAAGTGCATTATCTTTAATTTCCGTTTTGTTGTAGCTATAACCGGCTGTGAACGTCAAATAATCACTGGCAACGTATTGGGCATCAATTTCAAAGCCGTAACCCGTGCCCTTATCAGCGTTAACTAACGCAACGTTATTGGCACCACCGCCAATGGCAGATAACTGCATATCATCGATTTGATAATAAAACGTCGCGGCGTTTAAACGTAGAGTGTTATCAAGTAAATCAGACTTAAATCCAAATTCGATAGAGTTAATGGTTTCAGCATCGGCTACTGAAGGAGCCCCTTCGAAGGCAACGTCTCGGCCCTGAATTGATTGTGCTCTAAAGCCATTGGCTAAACGCGCAAATACTGAAGTATCGTCATTTAGCTTATAATTAGCGCTTAGCTCCCAACTAACTTGTCCGTCATCTACATTGATGTCGTCATAGTCTTGAACTTCGGCTGCACCGATAACTAATGCGAAGCCGTTGACGTTTTGCTCGCCCACACGCAACGATTTTTTGTCATGGGTGTAACGCACGCCGCCGGTGACGTTCAAGCGCTCGTTCACTTCATACGAGGTTTGACCGAACACTGCCCAAGTGGTGTTTTCATGGAATACTGTGGTTGCGCCAAAGAAGCCATCGATGCTGGTCACGTTAAATGATGAATCATAATAAAATGCACCGGTTTGCCAACTAAGGGCATCATCGGTTTCACTGGCTAAACGGATTTCCTGGGTGAATTGCTCCAAGTCGTTTAACCGATCTTGCGTCACCGCACTGAAGCCGATAGTGCCGGGGAAGGTTAAGACGTCTTCGAATCCTGCGTTAAAAATGGTCGAGGTAATTCCATCGGGCACGGGTGTGGTTAAGTCATTTGTATAAACGCCACCATCAATATCACCAAGGCTTGTGCCTTCCGCTTCTTCATAGGCTGTGATAGAGGTAAATGACATGTTGTCTAAGCCAAATTCAAGCTTAAGTGATGCACCGTAGTTTTCATATTCTTGTGGGTTGTTGTCAGCACCGTTTCCGTCGATGTCGCCATCGTAATAAACTTTGTCACGGTCAAAATTTTGATTTAAATCGTTGCTGCCTTTGGTGAATACGTTAGCGCGAAATACCGATGCGGTACCGTCTAACTCGCGACCGTGAACGTTAAGTAAGGCAGAGAAGTCTTCCATTGGCGAGTATAGCAGTTGAGCACGCCAAGCTTTTTCGTCAAAGCCGCCGAAGGCATCATTTTCACCGGTAAAGCCGTTATCGATCCAATCGTCACGGTCTTGTGATAACACCGAAAAACGACCAGAAAGATCTTCCGCTAAACCGCCGCCGACCGCGCCTTCAAAATTAACGGTACCTAGATTACCTACGCTCATTTTGGCGTAAGCGTCAAAATCTTCCGTGGGTTTTACCGAGTCAAACTTAACTATACCCGCTGTGGTGTTACGACCGAATAAAGTCCCTTGTGGTCCGCGGATCACTTCGACTTGCTCAACATCGAATAACGGAAAGCTTTTCAGGATCACGTTTTCTTTTACAACATCGTCCATCACTATGGATACGGGCTGTGAGGCGGCTAAATCGAAATCAGTGTTACCCAAACCACGAATATAAAAACGTGGGGCAACTCGGCCGTTAGACGATTCGGCGTATAAGCCAGGAACACGTACGGCAAGGGCGAGAATATCGTCACCACCAGAGAAAATGCTTTCGAAACGCTCACCGTTTAAGGTCGCAATGGAGATAGGCACTTCTTGAATACTTTGCGTACGTTTTTGCGCTGTAACTGTGATCTTTTCTAAGCCTTTGTCTTTTGCCGCAGGGGCTTCCTGGGCATTAAGGGCGTGGCTGAAAAGTGCACTTTGAATACAAACCGCTAATGCTGCTTTATGTAAATTGGTCATTGTGTCACCGCTAGTAAATGTGTGGTTATAGTAAGTATGTAACTCTACGATTGTATCATCGCATTTTTTCGCATTGCGAAGAGCTAATCTTTAGTCGAATCAAATGCTTAAATATCACACGTTAAGGTTATTAACCTTGCCCGGATATTTCATACAAAAAACGAGACTAATAAGGCGGCATATTGTGCCTAAGTCTTGTATTAATGTCTTGCTAATTTCGCGCTTTGCACTTTAGCACATTGTCAGTATTTGCCTCGTTTACGCTGCAAATATTAGAGACATTTGAACAACTTGCTAGCCTTGCGAGTAATAAAAAGTAAAGACAAGTGTCATAAAGGAGGGGATTCCGCAGTGGAATGACGGAAATGCCCTGGGAATTAAGCAAAATAATAGGACGATGATTGACTGACCTGCCTGATACATAAGCAGGCAGCCTATACCCCACAAGGATGTCACATTAGTGAAATATTACTGTCACTTATACGTCATATCGCTGTCATAAAAATGCCACGAGTAACCCCTATCCTTGCGCAAATTCTTAATGAAACTGGCTAATCCAAAAGGTTTACCCTGTTTCGCCATTTCCTTCAAATAGGGTTTGAGTACATGAAGTCTACTACTAAGTTAACAGCTAGCTTACTCAGTGTAAGTTTGCTTTTATCTGCATCTGGTTATGCCCAAGAAGATGCATACCTTAAGCCAGCCGTTGAAAAAGCGACAGAGATCAATGACTCAGCTGCTACGTCTCAACAGAAAATCAATAAGATCAATGACCAGATTGATAACAAGTTGCAGCAGTTCAAGACGATTAATAAAGAGACGGAAGGGTTAGATGTATACAACACTCAGTTGCGTAAGCAAATAGCCAATCAAGTTCAAGAAATGGCGGATTTAAATGCAGCAATTGATGATGTCAGTGTCATCGAGCGTCAAATTACGCCGCTAATGATGCGCATGATAGACGGCTTAGCGCAATTCATCGCATTAGACGTCCCTTTTTTAGCCCAGGAGCGGGCAATACGAATTGCTGATTTGAAGCGCATGATGGATAAAGCCGATGTTGCCCCATCTGAAAAATTCCGCCGCGTGATGGAAGCCTACCAAGTCGAAATGGACTACGGGCGCACACTTGAAGCTTACGCAGGTTTGCAAACCATAGATGGACAAGAACGCAACGTTGACTTCCTTCGTGTTGGTCGTACCGCGTTGATATACCAAACGCGTGACGCAGGCATGCAAGGTATGTGGAATGCTAAAACCCAACAGTGGGACACATTACCGTCTAGTTACCGTACCCAAGTGACAAAAGGTCTGCGTATGGCCAAAAAACAAATGGCACCAGACTTACTGATGTTGCCTGTCGCGATCACAGATTAAGAGCACGATGAAGATGAATCAATTAGTTAAAAATATGGCACTTACGTTGATGGTTTCGTTAATGGCAAACACGGCGATGGCCGCTGAACCCCTGCCTAAGAAAGAATCGGCATTAGATTTAGACGCATTGTTAAAGCAACTTGAGCAAGGTCAGTTTCAACAAAGCGAACAAAATACTCAACGTGAGAAAGACTTTGCACAACAACGCGCAGAACAAGATCAAATGCTGCGTGATGCGGGAAAGTTGCGCGACAACGCGCTTACTACTTCAGAAACCTTAGAGACCCAATTTGAAGAAAATGAATTCAAATTAGGCGATTTAAACGACGCATTAACAAAACGTTTGGGTTCGCTTAAAGAGTTGTTCGGTGTGCTTCAACAAGTGGCTGGCGATACCAAAAGTAAATTCTTCAATTCTGTTATTTCAGCGCAAATTCCTAACCGCGCCGAATTTCTAGACGAGATGGCACAATCAATGGGTTCAAGCTCAAAGCTGGCGTCTATTGATGAAATCGAACGTGTTTGGTTCGAAATGCAACGTGAAATGACCGAGTCAGGTAAGGTCACTCGTTTCAACGCCGACGTGGTCGAAGCCGGCGGCGCGAAAGTGAGCAAGGAAGTAGTGCGTGTTGGTACGTTCGCGCTTATTGCTGATGGTAAATACTTAGACTATGAAGGCGCAACAAATTCCCTAGGTGAGTTAATTCGCCAGCCAGCGGGTCGTTATACCGCTAGTGCCCAAGAGCTACAAACATCAAACGGTGATTTGGTTGAATTCGGTTTAGACCCCACAGGCGGTTCAATTCTTAAGTTATTAGTGCAAGCACCGAGCTTAAAAGAACGTGTTGAGCAGGGTGGTTTAGTCGGCTACATCATACTTATCGTGGGCGCACTTGGTTTATTGTTAGCACTAGAGCGTTTAATCACACTGACCTTGATCAAGGCCAAAGTAAATAAACAGCTTAAGTCTGACAAGTTTACCGATAACAACCCTCTTGGCCGTGTGATGCAAGTACGCGACAAATATCCTCGAGCAGATACAGAGTCACTAGAGCTGCATTTAACGGAAGCAATTTTGGGTGAAATACCTAAGTTGTCGCGTAACCTAACGATGATCAAAATCATTTCAGTTGTTGCTCCGCTTATGGGTTTACTGGGCACAGTTACCGGCATGATCAATACCTTCCAAGCTATTACCTTGTTCGGCACTGGTGACCCTAAGTTGATGGCGGGCGGTATCTCTACGGCGTTGGTAACGACAGTACTTGGCTTAGTCGTCGCTATTCCTATGACCCTGTTATACGCCATGCTTAACACGCGCTCAAAAGATGTGGTTTTTATCTTACAAGAGCAGGCGTCAGGTGTGATTGCAGAGCGTGCTGAGCGTATGGAAACAAGTTCAACGCCAAGCGCTTAAGGTAATTAGCTATGTTGGAATTTTTCGAAGCGATACGAGATTTTACTGAAACCGGTGGCCAAGTTTTATTGGTCATTGGGTTCCTGATATTCGTTATGTGGTTGCTCATTCTAGAAAGAACGTTATACGTGTTCATTTGGCACAAGGCATATAAAAAAGAAACCATCGCTGCCTGGAAGGCCCGTAAAGATCGCCGTTCATGGAATGCTGAGCAAATTCGCCAAGCCATGATTTCCCGGGTCAGTCTGCGCCTAGGATCTGGCATTCCCATCATTCAAGCGTTAGTCGCGCTATGCCCGTTGTTGGGCTTAATGGGAACGGTAACCGGCATGATCGAAGTGTTCGATGTAATGGCTATTTCGGGGTCCGGTAGTGCACGCTCTATGGCATCGGGTGTGTCAAAAGCAACCATTCCTACTATGGCCGGTATGGTCGGCGCGCTATCTGGGGTTTTTGCCTCAACATGGTTAGCCCGTACGACTAAATCAGAACGCACGCATCTTGAAGACGCATTGACAATAGAGCGCCAGTAGCCAGCCTACTGCGCCTAAAAAGAGACTGATATGAAACAACATTTTCAAAATTTGATGGACGAAGAAGAAGCGGCAATTGATATGACGCCTATGCTTGACGTGGTATTTATCATGTTGATTTTCTTCATTGTCACCGCGTCTTTTGTAAAAGAGTCGGGTATCGATGTAAACCGCCCAGAGGCTGCTACTGCCGTAAAAAAAGATCGCGCTAATATTTTGGTAGCAATCAGTGATAAAGGTGAAATTTGGATCAACAAACGCCGTATCGACGTACGCGCCGTGCAAGCCAATATTGAGCGCCTTCATGCTGAAAACCCACAAGGTACTGTGGTGATTCAAGCGGATAGAAAGTCGACCACCGAAACCTTGATTAAGGTGATGGACGCGTCGCGTGCCGCGGGTATTACTGATGTCTCTATAGCCGCTCAAGAGCCCTAGATCATGCTTAGATATTTGCTAGCAATCGTTCTGTCGGCCGTTGTGACTTTGAGCTTGTTCTTCGTTATGCAATCACTGATTAAAAGTGGTGGCAGTGCGTTAACAGAGCCGGCAAAGGGCAGTGTGCTCGATTTTGTCAGGGTGAAAAAAGAAGAATCTGCCCAGAAAAAAGATCGTAAACCCAAGAAGCCGCCTAAACCTGAGCAGCCACCACCTGCAATGGAACAGCCGCAAATGGACTCGCCAACACCTAATGCACAAGGTAACGCTATGGACTTCGGTGCCGACGTTAACGAAGGATTATCCCTCGACGGTGGTTTAGCGCTTGAGTCAGGAGACGGTGAATATTTACCCATTGTGAAGGTCGCACCAGTTTACCCTCGTCGTGCATTATCACGGGGGATAGAAGGCTTTGTGATTGTTGAGTTTACGGTGTCCAAGCTAGGCTCGGTAAAAGACCCGTTCGTTGTTGAGGCGCAACCTGCTGATTTATTTAATCAGGCTGCTATCGATGCGGCACTTAAATTTAAATACAAACCACGGGTAGTAAACGGTGAAGCGGCTGAAGTAGCCGGAGTACAAAACCGCATTACTTTCCAGATTGATGGTTAATTGGGGGCATGATGAACGTCATAAATATCAGAAACAATAACCTATCATGCAAGGCTTTAGGGTTGGTGTTATGTGCGCTAGTTGGCCTTGGTGTCAACCTATCCCCCCTCGCTGTTAAAGGGGCACAAGCACAAGAAGCGAGTAAGCGTGAAACCCGCAGAACCCCGGCACTTAGAGTCAAGGTTTACGACCAATTGTCACGCTCTCAGGGCTTAGCTGACGAGGGCAAAACCGCTGAGGCCATAGAAGCGTTAGATAACGTGAAAAGCAAAGCAAGCTCTATGAACAGTTATGAGCTAGCGATGATGTACAACTTTTATGGCTTTGTTTATTACAACGTTGAGCGTTTTGACGAGGCTATTGCTGCATTTGAGCAGGTGGTTGAGCAGCAGCCGATCCCAGAATCATTCGAGCTAAGTACCTTGTTTAGCTTGGCGCAACTGCACATGATGCGGGGTAATTATGATAAAACCGTGGCATTTTTAGAGCGCTGGGAAACATTAAATGCAGCGGTCAATCCAAATATTGAAATACCTGCCAAAAACTACGTACTCAAAGCTCAGGCGATGTATCAACAGAAGTCTTATGCTAAAGCGGCTAGCTACATTGACAAAGCCGTTGCATTAGAAGAAGCAAAAAACGATATTCCCGATGAAAATTGGTATGTATTGCAGCGCGCTGTTTATTACGAGTTAAAACAGCCAGAAAAAGTCAAAGACATATTATTGAAGCTAGTTAAGCATTTTGATGAGCCAAAGTATTGGCTGCAACTTGGTGGCATGTATGGTGAGTTAGGGGAAGAAAAACAGCAGCTTGCTATTTTAGAAACGGCCTACCAACAAGGTTATATTCAAAGCGGTTCTGATATGTTCAATCTAGCGCAGTTGTACTATTACCATCAAATGCCCTTTAAAGGAGCACGATTGATTGAGAAAGGCTTTGACAGTGGTGCGCTAGACAAAAACCTTAAAAACCTCAAGTTTTTATCTCAATGTTGGGTGTTGGCCAAAGAAAACGATGAAGCGGTTCCCGTGATGAAAGCCGCAGCGGACTTGTCTGACGACGGTGAGTTAGATGCTCAGTTAGGGCAAATTTTCTTGAACATGGAAAAATGGCAACAAGCGATTGCTGCATCTGAAGCTGCACTTAGCAAGGGTGGTTTGCGTAACGAAGGTACCGTTCATTTGGTTAAAGGCATGGCCTTTTTCAATGTAGGCCAATATAACGAAGCACTAAATGAGCTTGCCAAAGCCGAAGCGTTTAAAAGCAGTAAAGGTATGGCTCAGCAATGGTCTAAGTTTGTTGAAACCGAAAAAGTCAGCGCTGAAAAGCTCACCGTTTCGCTTTCTCGTTAAGCGCTTTTTACGAGAGGTTAATCGATAACATTTCTCAAGTTCACTCAGTATAATAAAATCAATAATTCTAGTGTGCTCCGGCGCGTTAGCAGAGATATTTTACCGCTTATGCATCTTGCTAAGCGGTTTTTTTCTATCTAGCGTTCACACTTATTTATAAAGCTGACTGTGGGGATAATCGATTTTAATTAATTTAAGCAATTTACAGTCATTCATATTATCTATTTGCTATGACCACTTAAGTTATTAGTGATGGTAAACGTGTAACAGGGTTGACCTATCAAAACCGAGTGAGCCAAGGTAATAAACAAGTCGTGTTGATGGGAATATTTATGCAAATCGCTCTAGTGGCAGACATGGAGTAGCTCAAAGGCGATATCGAATTGACCGCACGCAGTGAGATTGAAGTGGGTCAGCGAGGAAAAACCACTATTGCAGGTGTTTTTGCTGCCGTTGATGTCACTACTCCCCCCTACAAACAAATTATTATTGCGACGGGCGATGGATCCAAACGACACTCGGTGCATTTGATTACTTACTCCGCTCCCCCAGGGGAAAGTGCGAACGATGAGATCGAGGCGGCCTAATAGTTACCCGTAAAAAGATTTCATTGTGTAACACCTTTTGCCGAGCATATCTTCTATGTGTCTCGGCTTTTTATGCTTAAAAGTCACAGATATTAAGGTGCTCATTTTTTATGCAGTCTTATTTTACCTTTATGAAAAACCCCAAATGTAAATTTTGTGTTAATTTCCTGCCTTGGTCGGAGTAGTCTTTGTGACTATAAGGTGCGCGGCATGTTTCTATCAGTAGCATTGATGCAAATACTATCGACTGCACCTTGTACAAAATTGAAACGCATCACGACATAACTTACACACGAGAAGATATAAAAGAGGAATTAGATGAAAATAATACTGTTCTTGGCTCTTACAACCACCCTTCTATTTAGCAGCTTAGATGCCAAAGCGCTGCTGGTTCGCACTGATGTAACTAAATTAAACGAGCAACAATATCAAGCGAACTATCAATTTTACAACGATGGTCAAAGTAGCATTGATGGACTTATCGTATATTTCGAATACGGATTATTCGACAACCTAGCGCTGTTAAGCAGTCCCATCGATTGGGATATGTTTGTTGCGCCGGCACAAGACATATTTGGCTTTCAGGAAGACGGTTTCGTTGATGGCCTTGCACTTGCCTCTCCTTTACTTGCAGGTGAAACTTTAAGCGGCATGTCAGTTATGTTTGATTGGCTAGGGGCATTAGATGCACGGGGTACGATACAGCGCTTTGAAACGTATGATGCCAATACATTTGCTGTGACAAGTGCAGGTCAATTCCAACTTAATAAAGTACAAGCCGTTAACGCGCCAAGTGGGGTGGCATTGTATTTGATAAGTGTCTGTATATTTGGCCTCGTTTTTGTAACGTCAAGAAGATCCCGTCAGGCGAGCAAGAATAGTCGCAACCAACACGCGCTTATGATCGGTAAAGGAGAAGCCCCGTGAAAGCCACTCCTTTGAATGAATACACCAGCGTAACGCCTTCTATGAAGCCAAGTGTCATCAGCAAAGGCATTCTTCTCGCTCTGGGGACAGTCTTGTGCTCGTCAATTAGTACCTTGTCATACGGCGAAGTCAGTGTTGAAGGGTTAACATTAAAAAGTAAAAGTCGGGTAGGGCGCAGTGATTATCGCTATGAGTTTCTAGTGATGCTTAAAAACGACGCTGGCCCAGTACAAGACGTAGCTATTGATGTTACGTCGTCTAATCCCAATTCGAATATTGTGACGGGGTCGCTGCACGCTGACGATATTGCGGCCAATAGTTCATTGGAGCTGGGAACTCCCTTCGTTCTCATTCAGAACCGAAGAGTCAGATTCAATGAGAATGACTTTAACTGGCAGATAGATTATCAGCAAATGGGGAATAGGATCAGTGATGATTTCTCGTCAGGCTCTGCTTATCATACTGGACAGTACAATAATTATTTTGTCGAGCGAGGCTTAGCGACACAAGAACAGGTCACGGCCAAAATTAATGCCACTTATCAACAATTGTTTAAGTTGGTGCCAGATCAAGAGCCACCAGAAGTTAGCCGAGGTGAGCGAGTTTATAATGCTGGTTTTGCAGAAAACACTGAAAATTGGCAATGGTATGCTGACAACGGCACACAAGTTGATGCTAAATTATCGCAAAGAGAAGGTGCCCTGATTATCACTCCTTCGTGGCAAAGCAACGGCGATACATTGGCCGTTGTGTCGAATGATTTTACCCCGATAGATACTACCGAAGGGGTAAACGTAGAGTATGAGATGGGGATTGCTCAGGCATATGCCGATGATGGCATGATGGCGGTTCAACTATTTATTCAAGACACATCTGGTGGGATAGGTTTTTTCGCTTATCGTGCATTAACGCAATCTGCGACAAACGCCATCTCGGTTAATGGCGTGGGGCCTGATACAAACTTTGGTTATCTTTCACAAGGCTTTGATTTTAGTCATGTAGCGAAACTTGGCTTTCAGTTTTTAAGTAATGGCAAAAGTACTGAAGTCGGTGGAGAAATAGCCGTTTCACAAGTAAGTATTTACCAACCCCCAAGTTTAGGCGGCAGTGATACCAGTCCAGGCTTCGAGGATTCGTTTGATGAAGGGCTAGGCCAATGGAACGTGTCAGTCGATAACGGGAGTGTTATTGCGCCTAGTCTGTCGGTGCGTAATATTAGTGCAGACGAAATTGATAGCGCAAATAATAATGTTTTGGCAATCAAACCAAATTGGCTTACCGAAAACGATGCATTTACAGTCAAGTACCAGCAATTCCCAGCGTTAGATATAAACGAAGGCCGAGATATCAGTTTTGATATCAAACTACCATCTGCTTATGTGCAAGATGGCAATATGGCGCTACAACTCTTTTTAGAAGACGCCAATTATCAGCCTGCTTATTTGGGGTATACCATGGTGGCGGGGTTCACGGCGGATGAATTTGTCACCCTAAGATTTAGTCACGTGGGCGCTAATAGCGACTTTGGCTACATCAGTGATGCTTTCGACTTTAGTCAGTTGCGCGGTATTGGAGTGCAATTTGTTGCTAATGGCAAAGCGGCTGACGTGTCGCAAGATATACAAGTCGACAATGTTTTTATCGCTGGGGACGTGCCAAGTCAGCCTGTACCTGAATTATCTGACACTAGTGTGTTGTTTGGTGTCGGTGATGATATGGCATTTATTAAAGCCATTGATTCTGATGATATTCGCTCAGAAGGCATGTCATACGGCATGATGATTTCCGTAATGATGAACGATCAAGATACCTTCGACAAATTGTGGCGCTTCACTAAAGCGAAAATGCAAAACAAAACCGGTAGTAGCAAAGACTTTTTCGCGTGGCGGTTGAGCGCAAATGCGCCTTACATCGCTATCGATACTAACCCTGCACCTGATGGCGAAGAATATTTTGCGATGGCGCTATTCCTTGCGAATAATCGCTGGGGAAGTCGCGAAGGTATATTTGATTACCAGCAAGAAGCGAATGACATACTCCATGACATGATTTTTACTAAATCTGATAACAGCAGCACGCGGCTAATGATGCATCCTGTTTATCAACAAGTGGAGTTTGTTACCACCACCAACGTGGAAAGTTTCTCTGATCCGTCATATCACTTACCCGCATTCTATGAAATGTGGGCTTTGTGGGCAGATGAAAACAACGATTATTGGCATGAAACCGCTGAAATCAGTCGCCAGTACTTACTAAAAGCGGCCCATCCACAAACGGGTTTGTTCAGTGATTATGCAAGTCATGACGGTTTACCGCAGCCCACAAGTTTCAATCCTGATAGTCATAAAAGTGCTTATGACTCATTTCGTGTAATGGGCAATATGGCCATGGATTACCATTGGGTCAGTCAATCATCAGAGTTAAAAGCATTGGTTGAGCGCCAAGTCAGTTTCTTCGAAAGTGAAGTACAGCAATACGGAGACTTCATTGCGGTTTACGAAGTCGATGGTACGAGAGAGCCAGGTATTGATTATCGCAGCCACGGACGCACCGCAATGAACGGGGTGGGCGCATCTATTAGTGAAAACCCGTTTTCCACCGAAATGTTAAATTACTTGTGGCAGCAGGATGCGCCAACAGGCATGTATCGTTACTACGATGGTTTATTGCATATGTTTGGTCTTTTGCATGCTGGTGGAGAGTTTAAAATTTATAAGCCGAGTGAAAATGAGTAACTATAGCGTAAATTATTGAAGCGCATACAAAAACGCCGAGCGATTAGCTCGGCGTTTCATGGGTAAATAATTAACCAGAGTTAATAAGCATTCTTATTGATAAAACCGCGAGTCACAGTGGCTAATATAATGCGAATGTCCATCCATACCGACCAGCGATGAATATAATCTAAATCATATTCAACACGCTTAATCATTTTGTTGATGGTTTCAGTTTCACCACGAAAGCCGTTAATTTGTGCCCAACCGGTAATACCTGGGCGAACTTTATGGCGTAACATATAGCCTTCAATCAACTTACGATATTCTTCGTTGTGCGCTACTGCGTGAGGGCGGGGGCCAACCACTGACATACGGCCTTGCAGCACATTAATAAATTGGGGTAATTCATCTAACGACGTTTTGCGTAAAAAGGCACCTAAAGGCGTAATACGTACATCATTTTTGGTCGCCTGTTGAACACTATCGCCGTTATCTTGCACCGTCATGGAGCGAAACTTATAGACTTTTATTTTCTTGCCATCCAATCCATAGCGGTTCTGCTTGAAAATAACCGGTCCTTTGGATGTCAATTTTACCGCAAGCGCTATAAACAGCATGGGTATGGCTATCATGGTTAAAATAAGCGATGAAACCACTATATCCTCGAGACGTTTTGTCACGTCACCAGCGCCTTGAAAGGGGGTATCAAACACACTCAAGGTTTGAATAGAGCCAACACTCTGCCAACGAGCATTCAGCAGGTTGTACATAAAGAAGTTAGGAATAATATAAACCGTTGCTGTGGTATCACTGCACATGTTCAATATCTGCATGATGCGTTTTTCAGCGCTCATGGGCATAGCAATGTAGATGTAATCGATTTGACTTTCTTTGGCTAGGGCGATGGCGTCTTGAACATTCCCCATCACTTGATGCTGAATTTCATGGGGTATACGGGCAGGTGCACGGTCGTCGTACATACCTTTGAAAATGATCCCCAATTGATCATTTTCCATGATTTGCGTCGCTAAACTATAACCAGATTGCGTTGCACCAATAACGATCGCTTTGCGGGTATTATGGCCTTTTTTACGATGGCGAAATAATATTTCGCGAAATGCGACTCGCCAGCCAACTAACGTCGGTGCGCACATTACCAGCCACGCTAAAATAACGAAATTTGACGCTATAATGCTGTCAGGGAAAATAAAGGCGTAAGTGGTGGTGGCAAGGGAAGAAACGCCCCAAGCGATCATTGCCCATTTAATCATCATGGTATTGGGTGCTGTGCGCCACGAGCGATATAAATCTACGGCTTCAGCACATAACATATAAGAGATAATGCTGACAAAAAGTAACAATAGCTCGGAAGAAGATATGGGCAAGCCCTGATATAACAGAACAAGGAAATACACTAAAGTAATGATAACCATATCGACTAAACGATAAAGAGTTGAAAAGCTGCTTTGGTTACTTTGAATAATGCCACCAGGGCTTTTATTATGCATGATGTCTCTACCATAAACGTTACGTACAACGATTTAAATTCATAGGACTCGAAGATAATTGTTCCTCGAATAAATATTGTCTTTATTTTGCGACACGTAAATGTCGCTAATTTCCAACATTAATAAATCTATAAATTTAAAAAATTCCATTTAACTTCAACATCTTGCTCAAAAGTTGAAGCTGCCTCTAATCAGCGGTGCCCATTATACCACGCTATTCTGTTGTATAATTACGACATATTTCTGTTTCTTTTATGACATTCAGAGAAATTATCGCTAAATAAAGCATGTTATCGTTTGCCGTCTTCAACCTATTCGCCTAATAAGCCATGGTTTTTCTGTTTGTCTGGCAATCTCTAAGCAAAAACAAGGCCAAAGTTTCATATGCAAGTGCTTCACTTAATGTTAGTAAAGCACCAAAATATGAATATTGGCTGACATGAAGCGTTTGAAAAATAAACGGAAAAGTCTTGTTTGTTTATTACCTAACCGTAATATAATCGTCAAATAAAGACGCCAATAAGCGTCAAAATGGCTTTGTCTTGGATGATCATGGGTTTGCTAACCCACTACATAAGTGAGCGGCAGGAATATTTGTCATATGTATATTGCAATAGTTACATGCTTTACATGACGTCGTCTTGGTTTAACATGCTGGGCTTATCATTAAAGGTTATATGACACTAGTTAAGCGAACAAACGCTTCATGGCATAGATTTCGCTTAACCGACTGCCTTATCTAATTTTCGCATTGTTTACTTTGAAACCTTGTTAGTAAAAAAAAATCACAAATTTTAACTAACAAAACACTAATTTCATTAGATAATTGATACACTTAGTTTCATTAAAATGACATTTTAACTTTTAAAACAGAGATGACTGAATGAGTAAGACTAAATTAGCAAGCGCTATAGGATTGGCATGTGTATGTTCATCTTCATTTGCTCAAGAAGAAGTGGGAATTGACTTAGGTGCGTTTGAATTAGTGCCTACTTTAACCACTACCGTTGGCTTTAATGACAACGTAACCCAATCTCGGGCTAATGAAGAAGAAATAGACAGTTGGTTTAGCATCGTTGTGCCCAAGTTTACCCTGGTCAATAACTTTGGTTTGAATAGCTTGCGTTTTGGATACCAGCTTTCCCGAGGTGATTATTTTTCCAGTTCTGCTGATGACTACACAGATCACTTGCTATTCGCAGCATTAGATTATGAGTTAAACAGCCGGCATCGCATTAAAAGCAGTATAGACTTCGAAGATGGTCATGATGGTCGCGGGACCGCATTTTCTCGAGGAGCAGGAGCCGAACTCTCATCACCTGATGAATTTAAAGAGAGTGAAGTCGATTTTACATATTCATACGGCGCGTTGAGCGCCCAAGCAAGATTGGATCTCAACGTCAATTATCGTGATTTAGATTACAAAATTGATACTGAATCTTATATGGCTCGTGATCGTTCCAAAAGTACAGTTGGTGGAACCTTTTATTACAACATTGGTTCAGCGACTGATCTACTTTTTGAAACGACGTTAACCGATGTGGAATATAAATTTTTACCTGAAGGAACAGCCACACGAGACAGCATTGAAACTAGTTATTTGGTCGGTGCTCAGTGGCAGTCCACAGCGTCAACGTCTGGGTATGCCAAGATTGGTTATCAAAATAAAGATTTTGATGCCGCAGGGCGCACTAGCTTTAGCGGTCTGAAATGGCAAGCCGGCATAGTTTGGGAGCCCATGGATCGCACAAGCTTTATTCTTGATTCGCAAAATGAAGCGAGAGAAACCAACGGAGACGGTGACTTTATTCGACGCAAAGATATTTCCTTGCGTTGGCGTCATGAGTGGCTGCAACGCTTAAGAACAGAAGCGGGTGTGGCAGTTGGAGACGACAGTTACGAGGGGAGCGGGCGCACTGACGATATTACTGATCTGAACTTTGCTGTAATCTATGAGTTTAGACGTTGGTTAACGCTTAATTTAGGTTACACCTACAGCGAACGTGACAGTAACCAAGATGTTATTGATTTTGATCAAAATATTTATCGTTTAACGGCGAAAGTGACCCTTTAGTCTTCTTCCCTTTTTGGAGTAAACATGAAAGCAAAAACCGTATTATGGTTGTGGCTTGTGCTTTTTAGCAGTGCAGCTTGGTCGTTAGATGCAAGCTTGAGTCAATATAAATTGGGTTCAGGGGATGTGATAAAAGTAACCGTTTTTGGCCAACCCGATTTATCCTTGACAACTAAGTTACCTAATCATGGCGTAATCAATTACCCGTTTTTAGGAGACATCAGCGTTATTGGCTTAACTGGGGCTGAACTTGAGGCCAAGCTATATGCGGGTCTTAAAGGGGATTACCTCGTTGAGCCTTCTGTTTCTGTGACTGTGATTGATTATCGACCCTTCTTTATCGATGGTGAAGTCAAACGACCCGGTGGTTACCCTTATCAACCGGGTCTTTCAGTGGATAAAGCAGCTGCTTTGGCGGGTGGTTACACAGAGCGAGCCTCAAAAACAAAAATTTTCATACGCAGGGAGAACGAGTCAGGTCAACAAGAACAGTTGAGCGCTCGGTCAACTGATGTGGTATTGCCGGGTGACATTGTTACCGTGCAGCAAAGCTTCTTTTAAAAGGTATCTAGATAACTATGTCAGCGCAATCAAATGGACAATTAGAGGCGAAATTGCTGGACTCAGAAACGATCGATTTAGGCCATTATTGGCAAACTGTTCGTCGTTACTTGTGGCGTATAATCAGTCTTGCGGTTTTTATTACCGTACTGGTAGCCCTTATCGTGATGTCGATCACGCCAGAATATAAGGCAACGGCTAAATTATTAATTGAATCGAAACAAGCTAAGGTGCTTTCAATCGAAGAAGTATACGGCCTTGATTCCAGTCGCAAAGAGTACTTTCAAACTCAATACGAAATTTTAAAGTCCCGTCAAATCGCCGAAAAAGTGGTTGAAAAACTGAAACTTTATGAAAACCCTACCTTTGCACCTGGGTACGAAGATAGCCAAGCAAATTTTATTAGCAAGCAACTGGCTGCGATTAAAGCAAGTGCGATCAGTGCATTGCCGTTTTTGCCACAAAAAGAGACTGTGGTATTGACCGAAGCGCAGCAACTTGATGCACGCAAACGATATGCCACAGCCAAAGTGATGCAGGCGCTGGAGATTAACCCGCTAGTTAATACGCAAATTGTGGAGATAAGTTTCGAGCACGAAGATCGCCAGTTTGCCGCCCTTGCGGCTAATGCAGTGGGCGATGTGTATATCGAAAATTATCTTGAATCTAAATTAGATATGACCACTAAGGCGACCACTTGGTTAAACGAAAGTCTGCAAGGGTTGCGCACCAAGTTAAGCACTGCGGAAAAGCGCCTGTCTGAGTTTTATGAAACTGAAAAGTTAGTGAATATAGACGGTGTGGTTGGTTTAGCTGCAGATGAACTGCAAGAACTCAGTCAGCAACTGATTAGTGCCCAAGCCGCTTATAACCGCGCTGAGACCTTGTACAATCAAGTTAATTCAGGTGCCACAATCAGTGAGTTGGCTGATTTACCAGAAGTGATTAATCATCCTGCGGTGCAAAATGTTAAGCGTGAGCAAATAGGTGCCCAGAGCCGTGTGTCTGAACTAAGTAAGGTATACGGCCCCAAACATCCTAAGATGATTGCCGCTCAAGCAGAACTGCGTTCAATTCAAGACAGCTTGAACGATCAAATTCGTTCTTTGGTCTCAGGGGTGAATACTGAATTCAGCACAGCTAAACTCAAATTAGCTGGGCTTAAACTCGAAGTAAATAGCAACAAAGAGAACTTCCGTAGTTTAACCAATCTCGAAAGTCGGCATAAAGCGCTGCAGCGCGAAGTGGATATCAACCAGCAGTTGTATAGCTCGTTTTTCACTCGTCTCAACGAAACGTCTGAATTAGGTGGTTTTGAGTCAGCCAATGCGCGTATGCTCGATTTAGCGGTACCGCCAGGCGGTCCGTTTAAACCTAAAAAAGGTCTCATTATTGCGGCTGCGTTTATTGTCAGCTTGGGCTTTGGTGTGTTCTTAGCTATTGCCATGGATGCACTCAATAGCGGCATACGTTCAGTGGAAGATGTGGAGCGCAAACTGGGCCAACGCATGTTGGGCTTAATCCCATGGGAAGCACACAATAAGAAGAAAAACTTATCTATCAGGCATTTCTTCGACGGCAAACGGCACACCTTTAGTGAAGCAGTGCGTACCCTAAGAACCAGTTTACAATTGCTGAATATCGACAAGCCTTCAAAAACCATCTTGGTGACATCAAGTGTGCCAAAAGAAGGTAAAAGTACTGTGTCTATTAATTTGGCATTCGCTATAGGCCAATTGAGTAAAGTGTTATTAATCGACACCGACTTGCGCCGGCCAACGCTCGCCAGTCAATTTGGTCTGCCGGGCTTTCAGCCGGGCATTGCTAATTTAATTGCAGGCACCCATACGTTGGAAGAGTGCATAGTGACTGACGAAATGTCAGGGATTGATTTAATTTGTGCAGGCACTGTACCGCCAAACCCGCAAGAACTATTGGCTTCTGACAGTTTTAAAGTTTTGATGCAAAACTTGAAAGGCCGTTACGAGCACATAATCGTGGATAGCGCGCCAACCCAAGCAGTCAGTGATGCCATAGTGGTGTCAAAAGTGTGCGATTCTGTTGTGTATGTGGTTAAGGCTGATAGTACCAGTGACAAGTTGATAACCAGCGGTTTGAGCCGTTTCTTGCAAATGGGTCACCGAGTCGATGGTGTGGTGTTAAACCAAGTTGATTTGCGTAAAGCAAAAAAACATGGTGAATACACAGGTTTTTATGACCAGTATGGATATCACAGTTATAATACCGACATGAAGGCCGAAAATAGCAAACAATCTTGATCGACTTACACAGCCATATATTGCCCGGAATTGACGACGGCGCCGCTGATTTAGCTGCGTCGTTAGCAATGGCAGAGCAATCGGTTGCGGTGGGGGTGACACACATGGTGTGCACCCCTCATATCCATCAAGGTTATTTCGATAATGACCCAAGTACAATCTCCCAAGCCTACCAATCTCTTGTTTCACATTTAGCCCAAGCACAATGCCCGCTTAAATTGTCCTTTGCCGCAGAGTTGAGAATTACCCCAGATATTATGCTGTGGCACAAAACAGGACAAATTCCGTTTTTAGGGCGCTGGCACGATAAAGACGTTATGTTGCTTGAGTTGCCCCATAGCCATATTCCGCCAGGCACAGAAAATTTATTACGTTGGCTGCTTAAGAATAATATTCAGCCGGTTATCGCTCACCCTGAACGCAACCGTGAGATTATTGCCAATCCGGAGCGTATCTATATGCTTAAGCGCATCGGTTGTTTATTTCAGATCACAGCAGGCGCTTTCATTGGACGCTTCTCTGATGCAGTGCGTGAGACCGCCAGAGTCTTTTTACAAAAGGACCTGATCACTTATGTGGCGTCCGATACGCATAGCATACATCGCCGGCCAAATGATATGGATAAAGCTTATATGGAAGTCGCAGCGTTAAATGGCAAGGACTGTGCCCAGCGTTTATTTAAAACCATCCCCTGGTTGATTACCCAAGGTAACCAATGGCAATAGCATTTCCCCGCACTATTACTGACGCTCGCGTATTTATTAAGCAGTATGTGGCGGTATTGTGCTTTGCATTCTTGGCCTTTGTCTGTCTTATCGCTGCCCTGAAGTTTACCGCGGCCAGCTTTGATTATTATCAAGTGCGCAATATCTTGGCTTCTTGGCAAGAGCAGGGTAACGAGCAAACGAAGGGTGAATACCAGTTAGCCAAAACGGCAATTGAATCAGCCATAGATAGCCAGCCTAGTCATGCGCTTTATCAGGATTTATTAGGCCAAGTCTATGAGTGGGGTGCGTTAGCAGGTTACGAAGACAAAGAGCAGGCGCTCAGTGCGGCCAAAGCACATTATTTAAAAGCAACCCAGTTGCGACCGTTATGGCCCGTTACCTGGGCGTCGTTGGCTATGATTAAATGGCGCCAACAAGAGTTTGATGACGAAATGTTGACCTACTTACAGCGTGCAAATGCGCTGGGCCCGAAAAAACCTGAAGTACATCTGCTATATGTGCAATTAGGTATGGCGTTATATGCCTCCAATCACCCAATGTTATTGTCTATTCGTGAAACGTTTTACCAGCGCATAAGCTTAGGTTTACGCGACTCGAAAAGTAGAGCAAAAGTGCTAGCTTTAATAAAACAATACCAAGCAGATAAACGTGTATGCCGATGGCTTAGAAACGAACCTTTGTCTGTTCAGCGCATGATACCTCATTGTCCAAGTCGAAAAAGACCTCGCTAAATACCTGACGTTAAGGCAAATACGTTAGCTCTTAAACCAGTCCCAGACCCCAAATGAATAATCGGGTAATAAGTCGATACCTGCGGCTGATTTCAATAAGTACAGTAATAATAACCCTATCACGGCAGAGAAGGTCATAAACCCAGCTAACATGAGTGCGTTAACGAATCGGCTTGCGCGTAATTGCGCCCGGGTCATATTACGGTGGTTTTTCCCCGCGAGAATCACGTAGTAATAGCGATATTTAAGCCAAGGTATAGTGCCGCGTAAATCTATTGGATGATGACCCCACTGACGACTACTGACCGCATTTCTAAGGTGGGATAACTGCTCTTCGCTAAATGACGCTTGCACCGCGGCAGGCATGCGTTCAAGCAGATTCACAATTGCTGGGTCTTGTTCTATCGGCCCACTGAACTTAGTACTCATGTCATCACCTGTTTAATGCGTCGCTTTTTACCCGTTGTGACTTTTAATTGGTTTATCGATAATGACAGCGCCAAAAAAACCACAAAATAGCAGGCATTGGCCGGAGCTTGCAGCGGAAAATCTACCGTCATATGGATCGCCATACCAAGCATTGCCATACAGCAAGCAAAGGCAGTCCCTTTAAATATCGACGGCCTACGTTTTCGCATAGCCCTGATACTTTTTAAAAAACACCAAATAACCAACAGGGCTAGTAGCAGCGTTGCAGGTAAGCCGTATTCTATGGCCATTTGCAGATAGTCATTGTGGGCATGGTCATAAAACGAATTAATATTGGCCACTTTATAGCTTGGGAATGTACTGTAAAAGCTACCGCCACCGGAACCAAATACGGGGAAGTCTTGTACCATGGGCAAAGCGTCAATAACCACTTCGTCGCGGCCCTCTTGGCTAAGGCTAGTTGCCTCTAAGCGCTCCTGTACTTTATCTAAACCGAACCAAGCACTCACAATAAATACGTCGATTACAAACATGCTGATGATTAAAATAGACAAGCTTCGGCTGCGGTTTTTGATGATGAGCAAAGCCAATATACCAATCAGTGTCATAGCCGCAAAAAATGCAACATTCCCCATGCGTGAGCGCGACATAACCAAAGCAATCACCATAATGGCTAAACTAATTCGTATCAGCGCCTTACTGCCCAAAAGTGTCGAGAGAATAGAGCGGATAAAATCACGACGGGTGCCACCTTGGTTACCTTGCAGTGTTGCGACCATCAAGCCTACGCCTGCGGACAAACACAGCATGATGAAATTTGCGAAGTGGTTTTTATACACAAAACTGCCCGTGGCGACGTCATCAACCGGCAGACCGAATAATAAACTGTGTTGCGTGCCTGATAATATTTCCAAGGTACCATACAGTGCTTGCAAAGCGCCGCTGGCAAGTATGGTCAGCAATAACAAACGTAAACGTTTTTCCGTGTTAACCAATACCAAAACGACAATCAGCAAGCAAAAATAACTCAGGCCTTTAAGTAAATTTATCTGACTTTGCCCCACATCCAGCGATAGGTGAAATTGCGCTACGCCATAAGCTAATTGAGTGTCGTAACTGGTGGGACTTAAAAATGCAACTAACTGCGCTGGCATTGGAATGACTTGTAGCGTAGCTAGGGCTAAAAATGCTAACCATAGCCCTATGGGTAATCTGTAGGCGCGTAAACCCATCCATGCTTGTTGTTTGCGTAAATACGCACAGGCCAATGATAACGAAAAAATAACTAATTCCATTAACCCCCAAGCCCAAGGGCGATTTGACCCTAAGGGAATAGGTAGCCAAATAAGCAAACCTAATAAGACGTAAAATGAGTAGCGATGAAGTTTGGTGTTCAAAAGATCCCTTTGTGCCGTTTTAGCCGCTTGGAAAATAGATATTAGTTATAACGTAATGATTATAAATAAAAAAGCCAGGTTTTAAACCTGGCTTTTACTAAACAGAATAAGACTAGTTCGTTGAGGCAGTGGTATCGCCACCGCCGGCACCGCCTGCGCCGACACCCGCCCCCGCAGGGACTCCTGCAACAGCAACATTACCACCCGCAGCTGTAGCGGAAGATACAGTAGTTGGATCTGCACCCGCAGCAATAGCAGCCAATAACGCATCATTGGGTTCAATTTCGCCGGTCGTAATAGCGGCGTCGATGACGTCTTGGGCAAAACTAGGATAAAGCGTTACTGCAAGCTGAATAACGTTGGCAGCGTCGCTTGGAAATGTTTCGATTGAGCCTTTGGTGGTATCGGTTAATTTATTGAAATTCACCATGTTGCGCATGAAATTGGCACTAATTCCTTTATTTAAGCCCACTACTAACCTAGCCGTGCCGCTTAATAAAGCATCATCTTCCCGAGTGACATTGGCAATCGTTTGGTCTACCGCGTCATCTAACGCAATACCACTGGTGGTTAACTCGATTATTTTTAAATGGATAGTGCGACCTGGTTGCTTGTCATCACCAAACAGTATGTTTTGCGGCTCGTCAGGTTGCGCCGCTTTTGTCGCGGGCTGTTCAGCTTTGTTCTGTACTTGCTGATTTTTTGCTCCGGCTTGCTGTGCTAGCGCGACAGGTGCAATCATGGCACCAGACAACAATAAGGAAATGAGTAAACGTCGCATAAAAGCTCCAATATATAAGTGTGTGAGAGTGGATCTCACTAACAACACTGGGATGATAAGTTTAGTTGACTGAAAAAGCAACATTAGACTAAGGTCGACCAGGTAAAAAAACGAACCTTTTCAGTGGTTTGCTAATGGTCATTATTAACGATCAAGTAACGGTAAACTGACTATTTCGCTAATATTTATAACGGCTTATAAATATTAGCGGTCGTTATTTAGTCAGTAGGACTCCACTTCTAGCTAACGCTTGAAGTCGATACGCTGGTATCGGCTGGCATACCAATGTGATAGCCCTGTAAGTAGTCAACAAACAAGTCCAGCAAACATTGTGCCTCAGCATCACACTCGACCATTTCGGCAATCACCTGAATATTTAACCCGTGGGCGATGTTGACCAACGACTGCACAAATAACTGATTATCCGGTTCGTTATGTATATTACGAATGAAACGGCCATCTAGTTTCAAATAATCTGGGCGAATTTTACGTAAATGAGTGATAGCGGCCAATTGTGCGCCAAATCGCTCAACGGTGATTCGCACCCCGCGAGATTTTAACTGCTCAATAAAGTGGACAAGGTCTTGGGTGCCGTTAACAAGGGCACGCTCAGGTATTTCTAGCACCAGCTTGGCGCACGTTGCACCATCTTGAGGTAAAGCGTTCATTAACCATTGATGAAAGCTTGCTTGGCTAAGGGATAAACGGGACACATTCAAACCAATGGCATGTGGTGTGCCTTTTAGTTGGGCGAGGGCACTGGCAATCAGCAGTTCATCTAATTTTTGAGCGTAGTTCAGTCGTACCGATGCAGGAACAAGTTGGCCCATGGGTAAATAGCCCTGCGCTTGTCCAGTACTAAAGCGTGCAAACCACTCTGCATATATGGTATCACCTTGGCTGTTTTTAATCGGCTGAGCGACGAAGTCCGCGTGGTTTTGCTGCAAAATGTTATTCAACTGTGCTCGCCATTCAGTATTGCTATGGTGCATGTCTTGTTGCTGGGTCAATTGCCATTTATCGGTCGTGACACTTGCCCCAGACAACGCATTGTCTGCACGCTCCAAAACATCTGTACGTGAATCCCCAAAACTAAAAGAGCCCACCCCCACATGAGCTGTACCTAATCGGTATTCGCTTTTTTCAATGGCGTTAAGCTGTGCAATAATATTTTGGGTAAAGGTAATGCAAGGCTGCTGCTCTGTATCTTCAAGCAGTACCACAAAATCCGCACCAGATACGCGATATAAAACCCCGTTTAGTTCGGGTTGCTTGAGCGCATTTTGTAATTCTTGGCTGACCAGTTTCACATACTCGTCGCCGGCTTGATAACCTTGTTCGCTGTTGACTTCATTTAAGCTGGTTAAACGGATGAGCAATAAGTAGCCTTGAGAGTGCTGCTCTGAATCTGCTAACAGTTGCTCAAAGGCGAGCTCGAAGGCACGTCTATTGGCCACACCCGTTAATGGGTCTTGATAGGCGAAGTTACGGTAAAGTTCGGCCTGATTGGTTAATTGGGTAAATAACTTGGCCAGCTGAGCGGACATGCGGTTAACTGCCGTCACAATACGTTTTAACTCTGGTGTGCGGGGTATCTGTTTGATTTGCTCGAATTGTTGCTGACTGATGGCGTCGGCTTGTTTTACCACCGCTAACAGAGGCGTGGTGATCATTTTTACCAAGGCATATAACATCAACAGTGCTGCGATGAAAACGGTTAAAATCATCCAAAATGCTTGCACCGCGTTTTGCCATAATTGTTGGTAACCAAAGCCAGGGTGGCTTTTTACGGTTAACGAACCTGCCATAGTCCAGCCGTCATTAATATCGGTGGCACTTTCAGGGGGCTCAAGGGGCAACATTTCCCGAAACCATTTAGGCACATCTTCAACGTTATTAGGGTTGTGTTTTTCTAGCAAAATGTGTTTTTTGGCGTCACGTAACACCATGCTCTGGTAAAATCCCCTATCGAAAATGGCGTTCATCATGGTTTCAACCACAGGCAAGTCATTGGCTTCAGCCATGTAAGGTGCGATTGACAAACCCAAGGACGTTGCCGTGTCTTGCGCGTGTGACGCGAGCTGCTGAGCGACGAAATCACGGGTGTTGTTTACGTTGATCCAAAGCGTACCAATAAACACCAATATCAGCACAGCCAGTAGGCTTAACCCCAGTTGTCTAGACAACGGCATAACAGATTTCCTTACGCATCATTAATCGCCCATTTGCATTCGTTTGTTTAAATCGTTCCATAAATTATTGTTGCCCCCTTGCTGCACTTTTTGCCCACGGCCTTGCTCTTTCGCCAACCATAAACCGTCACCGTTAAAGCTATAAATTGGCAACAAATCACGTCTACGCGAAGCGGGTAAAATACGGCGGTTGATATTATCGAGTACCAAGGGTACTGAATTTGGTTCTTCGTAGTAGGCCAGCACCATGTGCGCTTGCCTTATGCGGGTTGCGGTAACGTACATTAAACGCAACTTTTCAGCGGGTACGCCAAGCTCTTTCAAGCTAAAAAATTTAGCGATCACAAAATCTTCGCAGTCGCCGCCATGGGTGGCTAAAAACTCTACCGGTGTGGCCCAGTAGTCATCTTGATCCCAATGTTCAATGTCATCGACGAAATCAAGTTCATTAAAGAAGTTATTTATTTGGTAGAGTTTTTCATCAATGGGCAGGGCGTGGCTGTCGTTCAACAACTGTTGCCAGTTCTGCACGCGCTCAAGGGCGTCGTCATCGTATTGATCACGAATTTTGTTAAACAGCGCGTCATTAAATACAATATTGCTATCCGCTACCGCACGTAACAGGAATAAAAACAACACTGTAGTAATGATGAAACAAAAAAAACGCATGGGCCTAACGAAATCCTTTACCCACCTAAACAACGGTTGGGGATAATGCAATCAAACGTGATTAACCTGATTGCTCGAGGCGACAATGACCGAGCACTCATGGCATAATAATAAAACGCAAAAGCGCTATGCTCACCATAAAGCCGACGCAATACAATATGTTAATATTGAGAATGGATAGTACGTTAACCTAATTGGCAATGGCAAAGCATTCTTATTTTTCGCCTTTATGTTGCCGGCAACATCATCTTGCTTCGGGGCATTCGGGGGTATTTCATCGCAGCCAAAACGAACTTGATTAGCCAGTGGATAGCAACAAACCTGTTATTCCACAGCGTGAAATGGTGCAATATGTGCAGGGGCAATCTATGCAAAAGGTAAATGAATAAGATAAATGCATTCTTTGATGCAGCGATATTTAACTACATTAAAGCCTTCGGCTTTGAGATAATGCACTTCTGGCAGCATTAGAATAATCAATAGCCGCATAATTGCGCTATACCAAGCCTACCAAGGCAAGATGAGCGACTTGTCACCGTATGAGTTGGTATTCACAACACATTTTTAACGAGATCACATATGAAATATTTAGTAACCGGCGCCGCTGGATTCATTGGTAATTATGTTGCTGAGAAACTTTGTTCACAAGGGCATGAGGTGATCGGACTCGATAACCTGAATGACTATTATGATCCAAAACTAAAATTAGCCCGCCTGCAACGTATTGAGCATTTCACTAATTTCACCTTTGTAAAGTTAGACATTTCTGACCGAGACACTATTGCCGCGTTATTTGCTGCAGAAAAGTTTGAGCGAGTTATTCATTTAGCGGCGCAAGCAGGGGTACGTTACTCGATTGAAAACCCAATGGCGTATATCGACTCGAACCTAACGGGAATGGCCACAATCCTTGAAGGTTGTCGGCATAATAACGTTGAGCATTTGGTGTATGCGTCTTCCAGTTCAGTTTATGGCGCGAATAAAAAAATTCCTTTCTCGGAAAATGACCGAGTAGATTACCCAGTGTCACTGTATGCAGCGACAAAAAAGTCCAATGAGCTTATGGCACATACCTATAGCCATTTGTATTCATTGCCGACAACCGGTTTGCGCTTTTTCACTGTTTATGGCCCTTGGGGGCGCCCAGACATGGCACCGTTCCTTTTCACTGATGCAGTGGTCAACGACCGCTCGATTAAAGTATTCAATCAAGGCAAGATGCAGCGAGATTTCACCTATATAGACGATATAGTGGAAGGCATTTTGCGCATACAGAACGTGATACCTCAGCCAAACACAGAGGCGGCAGCTTCGTCAGAATCATCTCCCTTCTATAAACTGTATAACATCGGCAATAACACGCCTGTAGAGTTAGAAGAGTTTATTCGCTGTATAGAAAATGCATTAGGGAAAAAAGCTGTCAAAAACTATTTACCTATGCAAGACGGTGATGTGGTCAGAACCTTTGCTGATATTACCAACTTAGAAAAAGAAATAGGCTTCAAGCCAGAAACAAAACTACAAGACGGGATCAATAATTTTGTTCAGTGGTTTAAAGATTATCACTAGCCTTAGGTGTTGAAATTGACGCGCGTTAGCGCAGAAATTTACGGCAATCATATTTAGGTGACTGTCATGCATAGTAACACTCATCGTGATTACGGTGAGCTTTTGTGCAAAGCGGCTATCATATAGGGCCTAACGCCTAACGCCTAACGCCTAACTTATAGCGATTGCAGCCGTCATCACGACAATAACCGAATGCTCGTGTCATAATAATTAAATGCACAAGCGCTACGCTCATAATAAAGCGAGGGCAATATACCAGATGAATAATGAGCATGGTTGCTGGGTTAACTTGAACCCGAATAAGAAAGCCTTCCGTCTTTTGTGTGCTCGCTGCATAATTTTGGTATTATGCTTGCTTGAAGGCTAAAGATTGTCGCATCTCGTAATCAAGGTGAAGCAACAACAAACAAGCGTGATCATGCATTGCTGCCACTAAAGCAATATGGATTTTGATTTAATTTAGAGATGTAGCATTCAATGTTTAATAACAGTAATAAATCTATCGCCTTTGTGATCAATTCCCTTGAAGGCGGCGGGGCAGAGCGGGTTATTTGCAACTTGTTACGCACCATGCAAGACACTTTTACCAGTCAAAAGTGTAAAGTTTACCTATTATTGCTGGATGATTTACCTGAAGAACAGCAGTGTCCAGATTACGTTGAAAAGGTTACCTTAAATGCTAAGGGTAAATTAATCCCCAGCTATCGCCAGTTGAGTCAATGGGTAAAAACAACTCAGCCTGATTTACTCGTTAGCTTTTTAACACGTAGTAATGTGGTCAGTACTATCATTGGTAAGCGGCAAAATATTCCGAGCGTAATAAGCGAACGGGTCAATACCAGTAGCCATTTTGCGACATCTCGCACCGGTTTCATCAGTAAATTCATGGTCAAAGCCGTGTATCCTAAAGCCACATGTGTGGTGCCTGTGTCCCAAGGGGTGATGCAAGACTTAGTCGACAACTACGCGGTTCCTGCAGTGAAATGCAGCGTAATGTATAACGCTTATGATCAGGCAAGCCTACTCGAAAAATCTCAAATAACCGTCAATGACTTGCCGCAAAAACCCTATTGCATTGGGATTGGCCGCTTAGTGGCAAACAAGAACTTCAGCTTAATGATCAAGGCATTTGCGAAAAGCGACAGTCAACGCGATTTGGTGATTTTAGGCCAAGGGCCAGACATGCCAGCACTTAAAGCTCTGGCAAAAGAGCAGGGCGTTGAATCAAGAGTGCATTTACTCGGTTTCAGAGAAAACCCGTACCCCTATTTAGTCAATGCCGATTATTTAGTCTCTACTTCTAATGCGGAAGGGTTTCCGAACGGTATTGCCGAGGCCATGTGTTTAGGTAAACCCGTTATTGCCACGAATTGCCAATCTGGCCCAGCTGAAATACTCACAGGTGACAACAACACCCAAACCGATAGCTTTTTAACCGCAGAACACGGCATTTTATGTAAAGTGAATGATATTGATGCCCTGCAAGGCGCAATGAATGCAATGGAAAGTGACAACGCGATTGAAGTATTTCAAAAGAAGAGTGAGCTTCGAGCGAAAGATTTTTCATATGCGCACATGCAGCAGTGTTTCAGCGAGATTACCGATAAGGCATTTCATGAGCAAAGGTAAACCGTACTAATGTTTGAGATTGTAAAAATCGTCATGACGATCATTTGCGCTGTTTTAGTGTTCAAAACATGTAAAAACTTAAAAAATAAATACCTGATATTTGTCATTTTGGCACTTTGGTTGCGTTACACATTATCCGCGTTCCATCAAATTACTTATGATCCAATCATCGCAGGGTTTTCATTGAATGCCTTAGGCTCAATTTCTGTGGTGTTACTCGGCATACTTATATTGCCAAATTTAACGTTCCGCTTACGTCAGTATTTGGTTTTCTACGCGTTTTTCGCCATTATTATTGTCAGCGGCCTAGTGAATAGCGAAGTTAAAGGTTTAATCAATGTTCTGGTGAAATGGGGCTATTTTTTTGTACTCAGCGCTGGGGTATTTTTCTCTTTGCGCTTGCAACCGACAAAGGTGGTTTTCAAAGCGCTTTTAGTGCCGTTCTTTCTACCGGTTTCACTGCAAGTCTTGTCCATATTATTAGGTGAAGTGAAAGCCACCGAAAATGATGGCTCAGCTAGCTATATTGGGGGGTACAACCACGAAGCTGCATTTTCCATGATTATCGTAGGGTTCATTTTGGTGCTGGGCTGGTTAGAGCGCAAAACGATTCGTTTTCATGCGCCACTCTTTTTTATATCAGTGTTTCTTTTAGTCTTAGTCAATTACCGTACGGCCATGTTAGCTGTATTGCCTGTGGTGTTAATTTTTATACTGACCATGCTCAGTGAGCGTTTTGAATCAAAATACAAGTTGCCTATTTTAGCCGCAGCAGCTGTACCTGTCATTGCCATAGGCTTATTAATATCATCTAGCTTGGCTGAGCGGTTTAGCGACATTACACTCGTGTTCACTAACTTCGGTGACTTAATTAAAGCCCCAATGTACTACTCAGATGCGGATCAAGATATTTTCTCTTCTCGCATGTATCTTTGGAGCCAATACTTGTACGCGTTTTTTAGTTCCGACTGGCTGAATCAGTGGGTGGGCTTAGGGCCTGAACACTGGTCCGGACGATTTAGCCACTATGCACATAACGCGTACGTGTCATATATCTACGAATACGGTTATATAGGGATTACCCTTTTCTTGGGAATGAACTTTTACTTGCTCAAGCAAGCATTGAATAATCGCTCAAAAGTGCTGGGTAAAAAGTTGTTTTTTTCGGTGCTCGGTATCATGGTCATGAACTTATCTACTATGCCTTTATGGAACATAGAAGGCTTGATTTGTTACGCGCTCATCGCCGGTGCCATTTTTGCCAAAGGGCAACCACCTATATCCCGAGAGACCGTCTAAACAACATTCGGTGTGGATACATTAAGTTTGCAGTCATTCGTGTAGCGTTTCGAATTTAAACGCTACACGAATAGAAGATTATTTAAGATTAAAGGTAATAGCAGTATGAAATTGTGTGCAATAGGATTGCGGGGAATACCCGATGTCATGGGCGGTATAGAGTCCCATTGTCAGCAGCTTTACCCACGCCTAGTCGCCCAAGGTGCCCAAGTCACCATATTGGCGCGTTCACCCTATGTGAAAAGCACTCCCTATGAATACCAAGGGGTGAAGGTCATTCCTGTATGGGCCATGCGCCATAAATTTCTAGAGACGTTTTTGCATACCTTTGTGGCCATATTTTATGCCCGTTTGTTTGTGCACCCTGATGTGATCCATTTACATGCTATTGGCCCCGCATTATTTACCCCACTAGCCCGCTTATTGGGGATGAAAGTCGTGGTAACCCACCACGGCGCTGATTACGACAGGCAAAAATGGAATGCCTTTGCCAAAGGTTTGCTAAAAACAGGCGAAACCATGGCCATTACTTTTGCCAATAAAATATTAGTGGTGGGTAAATCATTAACTGACAGGCTAAAACAGCAAAACCCTAAGCAAGCGCATAAAATAGAATTTGTGCCGAATGGCGCAATTGCTGATTTTGATACCAATGTGACACTTAACGATTTACAGGCAACGGGCCTGGCACTCGAGGCACAAAACTACATAGTGACGGTAGGGCGTTTAGTGCCCGAAAAAGGCTTTCACGATCTGGTGCAAGCATATTTGATGACTGATATTACGCAAAAATTAGTCGTAGTGGGCAGCACTGATCACCAAGACGAATATTCACGTGAGTTGCTAAGCCAAGCGTCTCAGCGGATTATTTTTGCTGGTCGCCGGGAAGGCGCTCAACTTAAAGCCTTGTACAAATTTGCCAAGTTGTTTGTATTGCCGTCTTACCACGAAGGCCTACCTATTGTTGCACTTGAAGCGATAAGTGCGGATACACCTGTGTTACTCAGCAACATCCTGCCAAATCTTGATATAGAACTCGACGCGGAAAATTATTTCAAAGTGGGTGAACATGCTGATTTAGCTTTAAAGCTAACTCTGGAAATACCTAAAGTACCTAAAAATGACATTTTAACTAAGTATGATTGGGATCAAATCGCCTCAACTACTAATGCAATGCTAAATCAAGTGGTAAGAAAGTCATGAGCTCAATGTCAGAAACAAGAATGTCTGAACCAAGTAAGCCCATTAAAATTGCGGTCATTCACCCAGAATGTGGTGTGAGCTGGAACGGTGGCTCACAAATTAACGCTTACGAAATCGCTGAACACCTAACGCCATATTATGACGTTGAACTGCTATGTGGTGAAAAGGTTGGTACCGTAAGCGTAACGCTTCCGGGCGTCTCTAGAGGGCGTTCCGCTAACTGGCTTGCTACATCTTTTATTGGCGGACTATTTCGCAAAGCATTTGGTTATCCAGGTATGGTGATTGAGGCAATAACCTGCTTTTTCCCTTATTTATATCACGTTCTAAAATCTAAACCGGACATTATATATCCTAACAATGACTATGGCGGCTTGGCGATAGCTTGGCTAGTTCGAGCGTTGCGAGGTACTAAGATTCTTTATACCGAACATGCAGGTATGTTGAGTGACGGTGTAGTGCTTAAACGTAATATGAAATTTAATCCAGATTACTTGATTGTATTTAATGAAGAGACGCAAAAAGTAGTTGAAAAGTGGTATCCCAAACAAGCTGTAGCTGTGATTCCGAATGGGGTAGATCTAACCCGTTTCTCATCAAATGGAGATAAATTTGAATTTCAACTTGAAGGCAAAATAGTACTTTGCGTTGGTACCTTGAATCGCAAAAATCACAAGCGAGTAGAACTTGCCATCAGAGCTATGGCTCAGGTGCCTGAAGCGAGTTTAATACTCTGTGGTGATGGGGTTGACAAAGACTACTATGTAGCGCTCGGGGAAGAGCTTTTAGGTAAAAAACGCTTCAAACAAATATCACTAGAATTTGATGAAATGCCTAAACTTTACCGCAGTGTTGATTTGTTCACCCTACCGTCTGCTAACGAACCATTTGGGCGAGTTTATCTTGAAGCGCTCGCTAGTGGCACACCCGTGGTGGCCCCGGATGATTCAATGCGCAGCATTATTGTCGGAGAAGCGGGTATTCTGTGCGACGTTGAAGTTCCTGAGCATTACGCGGCGGCTTTAACGGAAAGCTTAGAAATTGAATGGGAAATGTTGCCTCAAGAACAAGCCAGTAAATTTAGTTGGGAGGCCATTGCACTGCAATATAAAACGGTGATTGATAGCATGATAAGATCTAAAGGGTAAATTGTCGATACAGCTATCAAGCCATTTAGTTTGAGCGTTATTTGAATTGAGTATAAATATGAAAGAAGACAGCTTCACCGTTATCATCACGACGTACAATCGGCCTGATTACCTTTTAGAGTCACTGAAGGGCGTATTAAGTCAAACTGTAAAACCGAAAGAAATTTTAGTAATTGATGATTTTTCATCAAAAGACTATCAATCGGTATTCGAGCAGTTTGATCGCAGTACCTTTCAATATATTAAACTAAAAGAGCCCTCAGGTGCCAATGTTGCACGTAACACGGGTATAGAACTAGCTACGGGTGACATTGTTGCCTTTCTTGATGATGATGATATTTGGGATGCTGATTATCTTGAGCAGCATTTAATAGCTCACCAGCAGGCCGATGCCGTTTTGAGTGGTTTTCGATATCTTGGTGATCCTACCAATACTTGCATCAATCCTATAGAAACTATTTCACAAAATGTCATTAAAAAAGGAAATAAGTTTTGTGGAATGAGTGGAGCTAGTTGTAAAACTGAAATTGCTAAAAGGCTAAAGTTTGATGTTGAATTGAAAAATAGTCAGGATTGGGATTTCTTCGTCAGGTTAACATTAGAAAACGTTAAGTTTGTTAATATACCTAAGGATATATACAACTATCGTCGTGGTCACGTGAGTATTTCTACCGAAGTTAAGAATATGCCTATCTCGAAAGTGTACCCCAGATTACTCCCATTCAAGAAGCATCGAGAATTCTTGGGGCATAGGGCTTATGGCGACAGGGTGTCTGAACAGGTATTGAGTTTTATCGGTAATAAGTCTAATAAGTTAAAGTGGATATACGTATGCTATAGCGAAGCGGGTTTTGTAGCTACTTGGAATGCATTAGTTATAAGAAGAGTCATACCTAAATTATTAAGAATTAAAAAAAGAAACACAATGTAATACAAGCTATTTTTATTTTCCTAAAGTTATCCATTATGGCTACTCCAGATGGGTTAGTAACATTAAAATGTTTGTATTTACTTTAGTCATAGTTCAAAAATAATCACTTAAGGTATTAGATTTTTTTATGGGTCACAAATCAAGTGTTACTGGATCTTCCATGTGGATGATGGGGTTGAGTATAAGTGAGAAAGCTTTCTCATTTGCAATTTACATCGTTCTTGCTCGCTTTTTAGATGTCGACGAGTTTGGAATAGTAGCGTTCTGCTTATTGTTTCTAGAGTTTATTGCAATGCTTATTAACAGCGGAGTACGCGAATACCTAGTTACTAGGAAAGACACTTCTGATTTATTAATAAACACATGCTTCATATCCATTATGATTGTTTCCTTCATAATAGTTGGTATATTCTTTCAAGTTTTCACTTATTTTTTACCTGATGACTCATCACCGCTACTTTCTGAAGTACTGAAAGTGATGATATTTTTGCCTATTTTAACATCATTCAACACAGTACAAATATCGATTCTCCAACGGGAGTTTGCTTTCAAGCAGTTAGCGATTAGAAATCTTCTATCTACTGTATTAGCCGGCGCTCTCGGTGTGACATTAGCTTATCAAGGATATGGTATTTGGTCGTTAGTAATATATAAATGTGCTGCGGTTATTATTAATAGTATTATTCTTCAATACCTAGTCAGATTTATTCCAAGTTTTAAATTTTCGGTCGCTATTTTTAAAAGCTGCTATCGGTTTAGTATTCCATTATTGCTATCTGAGATACTTAATTTTTGGTCTTCAAGAGTTATGCAGTTATTCGTTAGTATATTTTTCGGACCCTCCAGTTTCGCAATTTTAGATATAGCTAGAAAGTTTTCAAACCTTGTGACACAGGTATCACTTACGGCATTGAGGCCTGTTTGTTTATCATATTTATCTAAATCACCAATGAATGAAAAAGGCTCATCTCATAGTGCGTTCTCTTCCTATATTGCATTTTTTGTAATTCCGGTATTAATATCAATTGGCGTTTTCGCTGATAGTTACGTTACTATAATATTTGGTGAGCAATGGCAGCCTGCTATAAGAATTATTGAAATTTTGAGCTTTGCCGCTTTGGCCCAAGGATTAACTTGGTACTTTTCGCTTTTATTAGTTGTGAATGAAAAAACAAAGCTTGTTTTTATTTGGAATATGGTTTTCTTTGCGGTTTCACTAGGCGGTGGTTTGTTAAGCTTTAAGCTATCATTCTCACAATATATCATCGTTCAAGTTGCTATAATTAATATTCTCTCTTTATTTAAAATATATTATTTATGGAAAACCAAGTTAGTAACATACGAGAATATTAAAAATTACTATATTCCAGTCGTTGTGTCTTCTGCGGTCTTTATAATACTATCGTTACTACTAAAATATTTTATACTAGAGCCCCTTAGAACAAATACCTTGATGGATCTTTTATTTGTTTTTATTACTGCATCTATCTCTTTTATTTTATATACGTCGTTTTCTTTTTTAATCTTTAGATCTTTTTTCGACGGAATTATAAAAACCGTTAAAACTTTTAAGAAAAGAGAATGAACGATATTGGAATGACAAACATGAATGAAAATCCGTTGGTCAGTATTATATTGCCTGTTTATAATGTGGAGTTATATCTAGCTGAGTGTCTTGATTCAGTTTTGGCGCAAACTTATACCAACTATGAACTTATAGCGGTTAATGATGGTTCAACAGATAAGTCTTTAGACATTCTTTTGAGTTATCAGCATAAATTTAACCAACAACTTTTTATTATCGAACAGGAAAATAAAGGATTGTCGGCAGCGCGAAATATCGGTTTAGACAATGCAAATGGTGAGCTAATATATTTCCTCGATAGCGATGATTGGATTTTATTAAATACACTTAAAGAGTGTGTTAATACCTTTGTTAAGCATAATTCTGATTTAGTTGTTTTTAACGCCAAAGCATTTTGTGATGATATGCCCGAAGATATGTTGAACGGTTTTGATTATAGTCGTAATCTTCCAAACGATATTTACACTAAAGGCCACGATTTATTTAATGACTCCAGAAAGAGTGAGTTTTATCTCGTTCAATCGTGCTGCTATATGTATAAATTTAGCTCTAATCCAGACTTGCGATTTATTGATGGTATTCTTCATGAGGATAATTATTTTACCACGATGCTGTTTTTAACTTCTTTAAATACGAGCGTATTTCCCGATAGATTTTTTCAGCGACGTATTAGGAAGAATTCAATAACCACAAGTTCCTTATCTTTACGACACGCAATTGGGTATTATAAATCCGCGGAACAGCTTTCACTCGACCTTCCTAAAAAAAATATACATTCACTTGAAGTGTCTAATTATTATAATTACTTAATTCAATCTGGATTCAATATCGAATACAAAGTTTCCAATGGTTCAGTAGCGCTGAGCCGTAAATTACAACTTATTTATCAGTTTAGAAAGATAATTAATTATAAAGTTTTTCTTAGGGTTTTGATCCCGACCTCGTATGAAAAAATACTGAAGATGCTAAGAAAATTCTCGCTACTGAAATGACAAAACCCTTAATCTACAGCGATGGCTAGAGTAATTTTGATGAAGCTATATTTATCTGTACGAATTTAGACGAAAGGAGAGTGCACCAATGAGTAACAAGGTATCTATATGCGTAGCATACTATAACAGAAGCGAGTATGTTCAAGACTGTATCACATCATTGTTAAATCAAGATTACCCGAATTTTGAGGTAGTAGTCGTAAACGATGGAAGTACAGACCCAAATACCGCGTTGATACTAGATGCTATTGAAGATCCTAGACTAAAAGTAATTCACCAGAAGAACACTGGCTTTGTCGGCGCGATATCAAAGGCTATTGGTACTTCGACTGGTGAGTACATTGCTATTATGGGGGCTGGTGACGTTTGCCACCCTATGAGAATTAAGATGCAGGCTGCGGTATTAGACAGTGATGAGAATATTGGAGTAGTAGGTTGCTTATATGAAAATGTATACTTCGGCGGACCGGAAGACGGAAAAAGAGAAAAACGAACTCACTCTGACAAGGATATTTCAGCCAAGGAATTTTTAAGCGGACCAAACCCTTTAGGGCACGGTGAGGTTCTTTACCGCCGCTCTATTTATAATTTAGTTGGGGGCTATAGACCTTTTTTTAAATTTTCGCAAGACTTAGATTTATGGCTACGTATGGTTGACCATTGTAATGTTAAAGTGCTGCAAGAGTTTTTGTACGAGCGCCGTTTGTTTGCGACAGATGGGGTGTCTACCGATCCTAAAAAGTTATTGTTACAGAAATATCTAGCTCAATTTGCTCGACAATGTTATTCAGATAGGCATGAGCTTGGTTACGATTATGTCGAGCGTTATGGTATTCATGCCGGATTTTTTAAAAAACCTTCTAAGGCTTTAGCTACAAATACTCAATGGCACTGCGTCCAGTCCCTCAAGAAACAAGATTTCGAAAATGCACGTTATTTCAGTGAGCTAGCCAGCTATGAGGTGCAAACCTATAAATACAATTTCATTAAACTTTTTATCGCAATGAGTAAAAGTCAGCTGGGGAAAAATATCCTCAATAAGTTTTTCCAGCTACAAACGTTGCTAAAAAAATGAACGCTATTTACGATGAATTCAGTTATTTTTTAAAACTACTAAGCAAGGAATATTTACATTGAAAGCAATTATTAAAGGTGGATTAGTTCCAAAGGGAACTGTAAATGTCAGCGGTGCAAAAAACTCTGCAACTCGTTTGCTGGCCGCAGCATGCATATCTGATGGCGAAGTAATTCTTGAAAACTTCCCAACTGAACTAGTTGACGCTCGCCATAAGGTTCGTTTTTTACAAGCCATTGGTACATCGATTGATATTGATGAAGTTAATGAATCTTTAAAAATAAACAGTAAAGATTTAACTTGCAAAGAGCTTGATACATATGACTTTCCTATTAGAACAACCTATTTATTAACTGCAGGTCAGATTAAACGTTCGGGGAAAGCGAAAATCCCTTATCCTGGTGGATGTAAAATTGGTAGTCGCGGCTACGATTTACATATTATGGTGTGGGAGAAACTGGGTGCGAAAGTAACCCAAGAGCCAGATTTTATATCTGTTGAAGCTGAAAATTTTATTGGCGGGGTTATTAAATTCCCAATCTCTACCGTAGGCGGTACAGAGAACGCCCTTATTTGTGGTGCTATAGCTAAAGGTACCACTGAGATCGTTAATGCTTATATTACGCCAGAAATTGAGGATCTTATAGATTTCCTTCGTAGAATGGGTACGCAGATTACAGTCAACGGAAGTAGCCACATTATTGTAGAGGGAGCTGAACGATTAAAGGGTGTCATTAAACCAGTAATGTCGGACCGTATTGAGGCATTAACATGGTTAGTGTATGCCGTACTCGCTAAGGGTACTGTATTAATTAATAATGTGCCTTTTGAGTCAATGGAAGTCCCTCTATTACATCTTAAGAAAATGGGAATCGATTTTCTTAGTAATTCAAATAGCATTTACTTTTCACCAGACTGTCTTAAAAATGGCCAGGTCGAGTCGTTTGAACTTGCTTGCGGAGCCCATCCAGGGATCATCTCTGATATGCAGTCGTTTTATACTTTGCTTGGTGTTATTGCTAAAGGCGACTCACGAATCTTTGATTATCGGTATCCAGAGCGCATAGCATATGCTGATGAACTTCAACTACTTATTAACGAGCCGGTAATGGAAACTGAACCTGGTAAAATAACCACTCGTGGACCAGGAACGTTCAAGGCAGGAGAAGTAACTTCGACCGACCTTCGTGGTAGTATGGCGCTAGTTATGGCAGCACTTTGTGCCGAAGGTACGTCAACAGTGAATGATGTTGAAATGGCACTTAGAGGTTATAACAATTTAGCCAAAAAACTTAGTTCGCTTGGCATCGATATAACGATACAAGAGAGTTAATTCAACTCTATGAATTCACTTCAAAACATAACTCAATTGTTGTTGGCTGAAATGCCAACAGCAATCACTTTACGTTGCCCGTTATCTATTTTTAGTTACTGGAAAATTGGAGGGGAGGCGAGTGTACTTGTTGAACCTAAGAGCATTCAGCAACTCCAACAGGCAATAAAAATAATAAATCAGTTTTCAGATGTACCTAGCATGATCGTGGGAGATAGTTCTAATTTGCTTTTTTCCGATAAAGGTTATCATGGCGTTATTATCAAAATAGGTAATCATCTATCGAAAATCGAGTTCTCTGGCGACCAAGTGTATTGTGAAGCGGGTGTTTGGGTGCCAGAGCTAGCTTACCGGTCTTACAGAAATGCTTTATCTGGGATAGAACACATATGCGGAATTCCAGGGCGTTTAGGCGGCTTAATTTATATGAACGGTGGAAGTAATCGCCGTGGTATTCTTGAGAATGTTGAAAGTGTTCAATTAGTCAATACACAAGGCGAGTTAGAGTCCATTGAAGCGAAAGATTTAGTGCACTCTTATAGAACATCACCGTTTCAGGGGGATGAGCGTATAATAGCTGCGGCTACGTTAAAGCTTAATAGAGCCGACAGAGCTAAGGTGTGCAACGATATGCGTAATATTTTAAGCTCTCGTCGCAAAAAATTTCCTCGCAAGCTCCCCAATTGTGGTTCAGTATTTTTATCTAACCCTAAGATGTACGATATCATTGGTCCTCCAGGATTCGCCATCGAAAAAGTAGGCCTTAAAGGGACTAGATTGGGGGGGGCACAGATCTCAGAACTACACGCTAACTTTATTGTGAACCTTGGTAATGCAACCAGTCAGGAAGTTTTGCAACTTATTGCCTTAGCTAGAAGCACTGTCTACGATAAAACTGGCTTTAAAATGGACTGTGAGGTCAGGTACGTAGCAGAGAATGGTGTAATTACTCAAGCACATGTAATCGCGGATGAGTTTATTTCCCATCAAACATAATATTTTGTTTAATTAATGTAGACCTATTGTTGTAAGGTCTACAAACTTACATATGTAATTCCAAATTGAATAGGAGGGTTATAACTTTTTATATTATTTCAGCTAATTCTTTACATAGGCTTTTTTGGTTAAAGTCTGATTCAATTTTACCCAAAGCGCTAAAACGTACTGTCTCTAAATTATTAGAAGTACTTATTTCATCAATCGTACTCGCAATTTGCTTCGAATTTCGCTCGGGTACTAAAAAGCCGGTTTGATTATTGATAATGAGTTCTGGTATTCCACTATGATATGTGGATAAAACAATAACTCCCGACGCCATCGCTTCCATCAATGAAACTGGTATACCTTCCATGTCTCCTTGAGAATCTTCAACTGATGTTAAAACAAATACGTCGGACTCCGCTAGTTTTTGAGCAACAAATTCAGATGATTTCGCACCATGGAAATGTATACGATCTCGTTTTTCATAATTTTGTATTTGAGATTTTAAATTGCCCAACAGATCTCCATCCCCAATAATGTGATACTCAACTTCAGCAGAACATTTTTCAACTGCTTCGATAGAATAAGTAAGCCCTTTTTTTTCGGTAGCTCTAGCCACGGTGACAAGTTTAATAGGGTTACTCAAAGGCTTATTTAAGTATCTAAATTTTGATAAATCTATGCCCATGTGTTGAACTTTAATTTTCTCTTTTTTAACTCCTAGCCCTTCAAGCTTATTTGCCCAAAGGTCACTAATGGGAAGTAATAAAGCAGAGTTCTGCGAAAGCCATAGATATTGTTTTCCCCATTTTTTAACCATTGAATATTGACTTATTTCAAATCCATGGAAAATGGTATATAAACTACCTGGCAAAATATTTAATTTTGCCATATAAGCAGCAGTAACACCGACATAACCAAAATGAGCTATAATTCTACTATCTTCAGTTGTGAGAATATTATTCTGGGATGCTGCTAATAACTCGTCTAGAGCTTTAAATCCACCAATTTTTAAAAAAGTAAAAATTGTTTTGGTCAAAAAAGGGATGCTCCGAATATTTTTGGCTAACTTCAATCCGTTTTGCAAGATATGTTTAACCCTCGATATTCTGTTTCTGTGCCTTACTTTTTCGGCAAGTAAAAATATGCTCTTACTTTTGAGAGTATGTTTTTTGAATAGTTCATCATCCCAAAGACTAGAGTCGCCCTCATAAAATGCAATTACGGTGACTTCATGTCCCAACTCAATAAGGCCGTTTATTTGTTGAACAACAAATGTTTCCGATCGAACAGGAAATTCACGTATAAAGAAACATAGATTTTTTTTTGTCATTTTTAACTCTTTATTATGATCTTTTAATGTAGATATAAAAATTATTTCTTTTAATAGCATTAAACCAGTGATTCGTCTCACTATCATTTTAACAGATAGTTACCTCTGACTAAATAGCAATACTCTCTTAAATGACGGGAAAAGATTTATTATGTCGTAAATATAACTTCAAAAAAAGATACTGCAAAAATCTTTTTTTTTAAGCGAGATCCCAATACGCCATATCTTGAAGGCTATTGATGAGATGGTATTTTGTTAGGCTATGAGGCTATGAGGCTATGAGGCTAAGTAAAGCAGCGCGCGAAAAGCTTTTTTTAACTTCCTTCCCTATGTGTGCTGTTACAATCTGTATACTACACAACGGATTTCTTTATTTAAATTGATTATAAAAAAAATAGAAGTATAATTAGATATTTTTACGTCATTTAATTTATACGAGATGCTGTCTAAATTACCCAATTAAAATAGCAGTCTTTAAAATAAGTTTAGGCTGGATGTAGTTGTACGTTTCATTTAGGTGCGTTACTTTTATGAGTTTATGGTTAGGTGAATGTTAATGAACGTTTTTTGTTTCCCAATTCGGCATCAAAATAAAATTATCGAAATCAATAAGGAAATAATAGAGTCATTGGGTCACCAAGTTTATCCTCTGAAAAGTGTATACCAACCTAAATTTTTTTTTGATTTTGATAAAGCAGTCATCTTAAACTGGGTGGAAGATCAGCCTTACATAGATAGTTACGGTTTTTTTAAATCATGGATTTACTTTTTCTTTTATCTTACAACGATCATCTGTTGTAAGTTAACGTCGAGAAAAATAATTTGGATAAAGCATAATTTCAAGCCTCATATAAATAAGAAATTCTCTTATCGTCATATGATAACTTGTTACCTAATGAATATATTTAATATTAAAGAAACTACATTAGAAGACTATGTAGGTGCTCATTATATTCCTCATCCGCTTTATTTAGATGATGAAGAGTTAACTTCCTTAGCTGAGAGCTGCCAAACAACCAATAAAATAAAGGTAACGTTCTTTGGTCACATCAAAAGATACAAAGGCCTGCATCAAGCACTCAGAATTTGGCCTAAAGATATTCCGTTATCAATATGCGGCAAGATAGAGTCTCCTAATTACAAGAGGGAGTTGTTAGATATCGTGAACCGTCGAAATATTAACGTTGTTATTAATGAAGGCTTTGTCGAAGATTCAGAGCTTGAAAATTTATTACTAGAAACTTCACATGTTTTTTTGCCCCATGAAGCAAATACCATGATTTCCTCAGGTAGTTTTTATCACGCCATTACTTACGGTTGCAATATATTGGCAACTAAATCAGCATTTTCAATGAGTAAGTTTAAGGAACATAATTTTATATCAATTAGTAATTTGGGTAGTGTGAACTTGAATACTTTGCAGCGTAGCTTAGTACAAAGGCGTGAAGTTATGTCTGAAGCATTGGAGCATTACTCTAGAGTTAAAATTAGAAAAAGTTGGAACTTTATCTTAAACAGTTAATGCCATCGATAGATGGGATTACGACTAAATATAATACGGATAGTACAGTGCAATAGATTGATTAACTATTTCTATTTATCAAAGGCTCGAGATAAGTGGCGGTTTGATCGTACAAAACGCTTACCGAGTAATAATGTTTTTCCGTAACTATTTTTGTTGATAAGCAGTTCCGTGATTATGGGGCCAAATAAACCACCTAACAGTGAAATCAAAATCAATGGTGTGAGGCTCTCAATACCCAGTTTTAAAAGTACAATGCGGCATCCCGCTGTGAAAAATACGTGATAGATGTAAATCGAGTAAGAAAATTTCCCAATGAAAGCGAGTGGTACACTCTTCCAACCGAAAGATAGAAAACCCAAGCAGGCGGCAACCCCTACGATGAGCACCAACGCATCACGATCATATTTCGACACATGAAAGTTGGGTGAGATTGTGACCAAGGTGATACTTACCATAGCAAGCAATGCTAGACCTAACATAGGTTGGGGAGAAATATTAAAGCGTTTCACATACATACCAGCAAGGAAAAATGGTAATAGGTATAGAGCCCCGGACAATGCAAAATATCGACTATTTATAGGTGATAGAAAAAGTGCTATGGCCAACAATGCAACCACGATTGCCGTGTTTCTGGTCGCAAATAAATTACATTTCTCTAAAACGACTATGGCTAAAAATATTATAAACAGGGCTTCAACGAACCAAAAATGTGCAACGGGAATAATGTGTAGGGTTAGCCAATTATTCACTCCACTGTTCGAGCCTGGCGTTATGCTCTGAATTATAGCGAAAAGCGTACCTGCTACTAGCATAGGTAGCAGCAAACGACGGGCTTTACCTTTAATAAATGTAATGCTTCCACTTTTAAAAGGGCGCAAAGCATATACATAACCCGATAGAAAGGTAAAAAGTGGCATACGAACGTAAGCGAGTAGGTCATTAAAATCCCTCAATAACCCTCCTTGAATTTTAAGTCCTGACTCGGAGCCATCGCCAATAATGTGGTAGAAGACAAGAAATATGCAAGCCAATCCACGAAGTGTATCAATGCGTAAATCTTTATTTATTAAACTTTTTGGGGCATTCATGCTTTTTCCAATCAATAACTACGGCATCTAGCCCTAAACTTAAATATTTACCTTGAACTCAACCGGCACGTGTTTTCGAGTCGGTGCGATAGCTTTTTAAAACACAGAGCTTAAAGCCAGCGTGAAGTTGCGCCATACCGTTTACCCGTTTTTCATTATCAGCACATCTGCAAACCGTAAAGCAATGTTCGTACCGCTATAGGTTTGTGCTAGGTCAATTGCACGAAAGGACGGGTTTCGTTACGCGGACTTAATCCGTTAGCAGGAATATAGCCGGCCACTGTTTCAATTTTATGTTTAAGGCGTTGCCAATCGCGGACAATTGGCGCCCCTTAAAATCCTATTGCTGTATGCCAATTGTGATGAGGCTTTGTTGAGCGTCTGTGTTAACCCCGAGGTTCGTGTCAGGCTCGGCGCTGGGCTCGTATATTTTCACATTACTAAACGTAACTTGGGGAGCCGTTGAGCCATGGGCATTGTCGTAATCTAATACGAACACTAAGCGGTTTATCGGGCCGCTAATAAACTCGCCTAAATTAAATGTTAAGGTTTCAGTGGTGTTGGTAAGCGTGGTTTTAGGCCCATCGTCATGCCATTTTTGACTGCCATAAAATTTAAACAAACGAGAGTTGGTGAGTTTGTTGTCAGTTTCAAACGCCATACCTATTATTTCCCCCCGACCACTATGGCTGACATCTACCTCTACTCGGGTCTCTGGCTTGATAATGTCTGTGTAAGCGACACTTTTCCAGGTATTGCCGTAAAGAGATATGCCTGTGCCATTAGCGTCAATCTCGTAACGCTTGTTGCGGTCTTGATTATCAAACGAAGACACATTTAAACCACTCAAGTCGATAGGCGATAGCGCAGTTTTGCTAGCAAAACCGTTTGAGGCTTGAGACGTTGTGTCGTTGGTTTCATTAGCTGTTAGCGAGAAGTTGGGGATCATGAAGCGAGATTCTATCGCCAATGAGTAGCTAGCTCCTGCGTTTTCTACTGCGGCTATTTCGTCGGGTAATTCTGTCATAGGGTGATAAAAGTCGTCGTCTATGGTTGCTTTAACCACTGGAATATTCACCTTGGTATTGTGAATAACGTTGTTTTTGAAAGAGGATTTTGCGTACAACTCTTTGTCGTATATGCCATACCCTACTTGGCTGGCATAGTCTCGGGTAATAAATATATTGTTTACCGCATTCACCCAAAGGGTACTGTCATTGTTGACCCTGGCTGCCGCAATACCATTGCGGTTGGTGATAATTAAGTTTTCAAATACATTGGTGATACCGGCTGGGCGAGTCATGATGCCGCCCATTTTAATGGCTGCCCATTCTTTACCGCGCTCGTCGCCTAAGTCGTGTATATAATTGTGGAATATGTAGCTTGGTCCTATCATATTAGGCGCCGTGCTGATGCCGCAGTACCCTTGAGTTAATTCATTGTTGTAAAACAGTACGTTAGCCTGACCTCCGTCCAGTTCGATAAGATCATCGTTGGCGTAAGCAAGGTAGTTATTGTATATCGCGGAGTCACGCACAAATGCCCCTGAACGCCTAAAGTTCGAACGCCCTTCTATTACATCATTGAAACGCTTTTCTGGTGAGCCGTAAAAGCGGTTGTTACGCACGATATACTGGCCGCGATAGGCTTCGGTGTCATGGTATCCCCATATTTGAAAAGCATTGGGGCCATTGGGGTGGCCATATTCCCAACTGTTGGCCTTGCCGTTTGGTGAGTGGATCTCTGAGTCTTCAATGACCACTATACCGCTGCGCTCTAGATAGATACCCGAATCGTAATTAATTAAACCGGTACTCTTGATTGTTTCATAGCCTTTGCCCTTGCGATACTCCGTGGCTACTCGGCCAAACTCTGATATATCGGCTCCTTTTATCCATATATGATGGGCTTTATAACCATGTATGCCGTAACGAAATCCGCCTTTGACGGTGACATTTTCAAGCATGACGTAATTTTGTCGCCCGATATAAATGGCAGAATTATCATCAGCACCAGCTTGTACGGTAACACCGTCACCGATAACTTTTGCCCAGCCACCTTCGCTACCTTCAATGCCCAGTGCTTCTAAGTCGAGTTGACCGCCTTGATAGATATCGCTTAGGTAATAGATTTTTTCTGGGTCGATGGGTGGCGATTCAGCACGGGTTTTAAAGGTATATTCTTGCTCTGACAAGGGCACATTGTTTTCAGTCAGCATCACGTTAACGACGTAATGGGTGTCAGGCTGCAGATGTACGATAGAACCAGACAAGGCACCTTGTATTGGCTCCCACTGCAAGGCTAAACCGGGTTGCCATTCACTATCTCCTTGTGCTTTGAATTGTATTGTAGCCTGGGTGTTTTGTGTTTGGTTGTACACAGTAATACTGGCTGATTCCATCAGCGGAACGATACGATACTCTTGCTCATTGGCAGCAGTAGCTGGGAATATGAGGGCCGGATCAAAGCCTGCTCGTAAGCTTGCCGTAGTAATCACATCACTTTCAATTCTATCACTGGCAGCGAGTTTTTCAGCGAGTCGGTAGCCATCGATAGGGAATAGGGCAAGTGCTACATATATGTAGTCACTTTGATATTTTTCTTGAGCCTCTATGTGATGAATTAACGCCTGCTGTGGGGTGTCGCTTTTACTCATGACTAACAATAACTCAGCAGCAATGGCAGGGTGTTTTTTGAGGGCTTTTTTGGTCTGCTTTGGCAGCGCCCTTTGGGTGTTCTGGGCAGTAAAAAGCGTGGTGAGTTGTTCAACCGATGAAAGTTGCTGTTTGTCTATTTCTTGCAACAAATATTGCGCAGATTGCTGAGCCGGTTTTTGCACTGGCCCATGAAAAATAGAACAACTGGTTGAGCTAATCAGTAACAATGCAATGCTTAACATACGAATAAAATGGCGAGCGTGCGAGATTATGACTGCCTGCATAAGTACTCCTGTGGGTTACTTAAAAACTGCGACGAAATAAGTGTGACAAGCACAGTGTGATAATGCAATGCACAATCGGTGAATTGCCTATACCGATTATAAATGAATAATGCATAATGGTAATTAAAGTTACCTTTTCGCTGGGCGCGGGATAAAAATATGGGCTAAAGGCAAGTAATATTGCTGCCTGTACAAATCGATTTTTCTGTTGTTTTACAATCTGCCGCTACGAGACGAAAGGCACATTTGCATTTATTTTTCAGTCATTTGCCGTTTACCCGCATCAAAATTCTTGCCTTGCTGATATTATGTTGTCGCTGGCACAATTCGCGCGTTGAATTAGGCTCGCAGCTATATTTGTTGGTGTTTATTGCACACAAATAATTAACCATAGATCGTAATTTACCAAACATACTTTTTGTTGTAATGGAGTACCAATAGTAATGGGGACAGTATGTATTATCGGGGCAAGGAATGTTCCAAACTTCATTGGCGGAATTGAGACGGTTTGTGCTCAGCTTTACCCTCAATTAAAAGATCTAACGCCTGAGTATTCTTACACGCTATTTACCCGTGTTAAGCCAATCAATAAGGCTGATCAGCAATATGCTGGCCTCACCTTAAAATATATTCCTACCATTGATATTTCCGGTATGGAAACCTTGCTGCATACACTGTTTGCGATTATCTATGCGCGTCTATTTGTGCACCCTCAAATTATGCATCTACACGGTATCGGCCCCGGTTTTTTTGCGCCTTTGTCACGGCTGTTTGGTTTTAAAACGGTTGTGACGCATCACGCAGTTGACTATGAGCGACCCAAATGGGGGCGCTTGGGTCGAGCCTTTTTAATTCAGGGCGAACGCAATGCCTGTCGTTATGCCCATAGGGTTATATGTGTTAGCCAAGCGTTAAAAAACGATTTAGATAAGCGCTTTGCAAAAAATAGCCAGCGTTATGTCACGATCCGAAATGGTGGCTCGTTAGATTTTACCCAGCATATTGATGAGCGAAATATTTTAGCGGCGTTTTCCCTTACCTCGCTTGGTTATATTCTCGCGGTAGGCCGTCTTGAGCAAACCAAGGCCTTTCATGAATTGATTGCGGCCTATCTGCAGATTGAACAGCCGGACAAAAAATTGGTGATATGCGGGGTAGGGATCCACGCTGAACAATATGTGAAGGATTTAACCAAAAGCGCTTCAGAAAATATCATTTTTGTTGGTTTTCAAAGCGGTGAACGACTGAAAACCTTGTACGCCAATGCCGCGCTGTTTATGCACCCCTCGCACATGGAAGGTTTTTGCTTAGTGGTCTCTGAAGCACTTTCTGCCGGTGTGCCTATTGCGTTGTCTGATATTCCCCCGCACCGAGAATTCAAACTACCGGATCAATGCTTTTTCAACACTGGTGACATAGCAGCAATGAAAGATATTTTGCAGCAGGATGATTTTAGCGCTTATCAATCGCCACAGGCGTTTGCACACCAGCGCTTAAATACCTGGCTGGTCAGCGCTGAAAAACATAAAGCCTTGTATCAGGCGTTATAGCCTAAATTTGCTTGTTGTAAGCACAGCGGAGTTATAAAAATGTTCGAAAATTCTGCCAATACTGGTTAGCAATCTTGTGAATTTCAAAGTCTAAGCTGCGCTGCAGCGACATTTGCCTATAGTGTTCTAGGGTGTCTGTTTGACTCATTGCATTAATTGCTTGGGTTAAGCTGTCAATGGATAGTGTTGGTACGAGTATGCCGTATTTGGCCGGATACATAGCGTCAATTGCTAGGGTATCATCATTGGCCAATATTTCTGCTGGCCCAGACTCACAATTCGATGCGACCACGGGCAGGCCTAACACCATGGCTTCTAACATCGCATTGGGAAACCCTTCATTGAGGGAGGCGGATATATAAAATACTGCGTTTTTCATCACTGAGAAGGGGTTGTTAGCGTAACCGGCTAAATGCACCTTTTCACTTAGGTTTTTTGCGTCGATAAGCGCTTGAAGCTTGTTACGCTCTTGGCTATCTCCGTCGCCTAATATGACCAGATCATAGGGGCAGTCCGCAGCATAATACGCTTTGATAAGCATGCCGAAGTTTTTACTTTTGGTTAGACGTCCCACTGCCACTATATATTGTCGTGACAGGGCGAACTCGTTGGTTTGCTTGCCGTCGTGGCAAATTTGCTTATGGTCATAGGGATTGAAGATGGTCAGGGTACGCGCCTTGGGCATATTAAAATTCTGCACCAGATCGTTTGTCACCCCTGTTGACACACCAAGTGCCTGGCTGGCAAATGGATAAACCACCCTGGGTATCATTTTACTTAAGACGAGTTTTAAACCACTAAATTGCAGCGCCAGATGCGAGCTGAGGTGCATGCGTTCGCAGATTATGGCCGGGCGGCGGTGCAGTATTCGATTGACGATAACGTTCGCTACATTTGAGCGAACTAACAGGCTCACAGATAAACTGGGTTTAAGTGCTGACAGTTTTTGGGCTAGCAAATAAACGCTGCGTATTAACGAGCGGCGGCTATCTAGCCTGTGCACAGTAACGAATTCAGGCATGATCCTGTGTTCTTGTTCGCGGTCGAGTAATATCAGGTGAATATTGAATTGTTCGTGCTGTGGCGTGGCTTGCAATATGTTATTTAGGGCGCGCTCAGCACCGCCTAGCCCTAACGAATTAATAATAAAGACCACCACTGGCTTGTTATCGCGCATTCATCCCTCTGCTTGGTATTTTATTTGAATGTGATAGGTCACATTTTCTAAGCCTATGGTAGCAAGGTAATAAGCGATTGCGTTACGTTTATGCCGTCATGGGAACAAACCCGTGGGCTTATTTACCTCACCAGCTGATTACTCAGCGGATGCTTCGAGCGTTTTGCCGGTTCCTTCAATTGCGTTTACAATTTCGCCTTCAAGGTAATAGCTTATCGTTTGCCCAGCTGTTACAGATATGTGATGGGCGTCTTTATACATAATTTCGCCGTTCTGGCTGCCACCACACTTTTCGTCATCACAGAAGAAGCTGTCTAGGGCAATCATGTTTTTGCTTGGGTAAAGCATTTCTTCGAAGCGTTTGAGCTTGATGTCGTAGTCACTTCGTAGCACATACTCTTCTTGATCATTCAGGCCTAACTGGTGCCTGAAAAAAGCGCGGGGGATATTGGTTTTTTGCTTGGGAATTTGCGGTACAAATGCATATTTTAAGTGATTAACTTCAAAAAATGCGATGGTTCTTTGTAAAGCGGCTTGCATTTCCTCAACCTGTGAAACGTCTGTTTCAAGTAGCCCATACTCAATGTAATTATCCCAGGCGCTGACGTCTAAGATAAGATCATAGCGATCAGTCTGACTGAGTAAATGTGATTGCATAAATTGGTTATGAAAATAGCAGTCTTCGGCCCCTTTGCGTCTTGTTTCTACTAGGCTTGGGCAACCTGAGGTATTCATCGCATGTATGGTAAACCGGTCGGAAAAATTATCTAACGCTGACATTAAGGCCGATGCGTGAGAATCTCCCCACAGCAGGATAGAGTACTGGGCGTCAACCCCTTCTTTGACGGTACATATTGAGAATTGCCCTTTTAGCCTTTTGGTATCGGTACAACGATCTCGATAGGGTTCACTGACTAATGAATTAGTATAGGCGCTGAGGCCCGTTGCATTCATCTGCAAAAAACGGTTATTAGATTGTAAGGTAAAGAAAGAAACACTCGCCACCAGCAGCGCAGCGAACCCCAGCAGGCTGGGCTTGGTGTAGGCGCTTTGATAAAACGAAGCTAATCTAAGTGGCTGCTCGATTAGGCGATAAGACAAATAAGCAATCAAAAAGGTAACCGTAAAATAGGCTGCCATGTTGAGGGCTGAAGTGTTGTCAATTAGCCACTCGAAGCCGACCCATATTGGCCAATGCCATAAGTACAATGAGTAAGATAACAAGCCGATAAATACCACGGGTTTTGCACTTAATACCCGGTATAAAAATCCTGTGGTACTGCGGTCGATAAGCATCAACAGCGTACCTAAAACGGGTAAAACAGCATAAAAACTAGGGAAAGCGAGATAACGATCATATTGAACAGCCGCGATAGCGACGCAGATAAAGCCGATTTCACGTAGGTATTTAATCTTGCTAAACGCGTCAGGCTTGTGGGTGAGATGAACAGCAAATAGTGCGCCCAATCCCATTTCATAAAATCGTGTCGGCAGCACATAAAAACTGACGAAACTCAAGCTGTTAGGGGCGTATATGTATGCCAATACGAGTGATATTAAACAGGCAAATCCCACAGTTAATAAAACGGCGTTTTTCTTAAATTTGAGCAGCGTCAGAATAAATAGCGCTAAGGGGAACAGAAAATAAAACTGCTCTTCAACGCTTAGGCTCCACGTGTGCAGTAAAGGTTGAAGCTCTAAGTTTGGGCTGAAATAGCTAGACGTTTGCCAGAAATATAAATTCGAAACAAATAATAATGAAGCCGTTGCAGATTTGGCCAACATTTGAAATAAATTCGGTGGATAGATAAAGGCAAAGAGTAATAAGGTGATCAAAGTCATAAAAATACTAGCAGGTAGTAGTCGTCTTGCTCGCCTCTTATAGAAGTCCACAAACGAAAAATTACCAGCCAACATTTTCGGATAAATAATAGACGTGATCAGAAAACCGCTAATAGCGAAAAATATATCTACGCCTATGTAGCCACCCGGGAAAAAATTTATTTTTGAATGAAATAGAATGACTAATATAACGGCTATGGCCCGCAGACCATCGATGTCTGCTCTATATTTCATGAATCACATCCTGTTTTTAGTAGGGCGCGAGTATGAGTTGGCCGTCTAGTGCTGTCGCCGTGAATGGCAGAATGTAGATAAGTGCGAGTTCGCCATGTGAAGCCGTTGCTTATAAGAATATCCATATCAATTATTCATACCCATCCATTTGTAGAGTTAAAGCAAGATAAACACTGCTAACGGCTTATGCAAGCATTGTATGTGGCTCATCTGCGTTGTATCTCTGATGCAGGGTGACAGCAATGTTAATTGCCTGACATGTAACGCATTGAATTTATGCCATATAGTGGTAGGAAATTGCTTTATCATGCTGCTAAATTCAGCTGCTTATTAATGGATGAAAGTTGTACAATATTTTGCTTGAATGCGTACCCTTGTTAGTGTTGATGCATTCAACTGGACTGAGATACACGTTAGCGGCATAAATAATCGCACATACCCAACCAATGTAAGGCGGATTGACATTGTTGATACGAGATAGAACAACGCTCATAAAAATAATAATATTTTATGCAATATTTATCATATTCGGCAGCTTTGTACCCTTTAACGTTAATCAACTAACGTTCGGGGAAGCCGTGCAGGGGTTTAGCGATTTAAACAAATTTGATTTTGCTATTGTCAATCGCTCGGATTGGTTCACTAATTTCTTGTTGTTCATGCCAATAACTTATTTGCTGCTGATGGTTATTCAGCGCAGTCATTCTCGGTTGATACGTACGTTGCAGCTGATTTTCATTTGCGCTGCTTTACTGTGTATTTCTGCTGGCATTGAGTTTGTGCAGTTTTTTTTGAATGACAGAGTGTCGTCATTTAAAGATGTTTTTGCCCAGTTTCTAGGCATGTTACTCAGTTTTATGCTTTATCTTTTCACCCGGGTTAAATTTATCCGTCTCGTTAATAAACTGAATCGTTACGGGGGAAAAAATAAATGGATATCCTACGCTAATGGCACCTTAGCGGTATTGGTGATTTATAGCCTGATGCCCCTAGATTTATCTGTCAGCCCGGTTGAAATATTCAAAAAATGGCAAGCGGGCAGGATAACCATCATTCCATTTGCGTCGTTTGAGTTTTCCATTAATGAAGGGGTGTTTGGCATAGTGTCAGACATTTTTTTATGGGGCTTTATCACGTGGTTATATATTAAAAGTGCGAAGTATCAAGCTAACTATATTTTGAAATTGTGCTTAATGTACGCCCTAGGCATAGAGCTAGCACAATTATTTGTATTAAGCCGATACACGGATGCAACCGATGTCGTTAGCGCCTTTATTGGCATTATGATCGCCTTAAAATTCTTTACTGCACAGCATGTTAGTACCCAGCGTAACGATGTACATAATACGCAACCCAATAGGCTTTTTTCACTCTATGCTCAAGAAGCACTATGCGTAGCATGGTGCGTTTTGTTGTTGTTCTTAGCTGTGTATCCATTTGAATTCATACAAAATAAAGCCGCATTGTTTAGTAATTTCCAAGGATTTTTTTCTGTCCCATTAGAAACCTATTGGCGAGAGGGGCCGTTGCAGGCGGTCACTCAGCTGCTCAGAAAAGTGTTATTGGTTGCGCCGTTAGGCATTCTGTTAGCGTCTATTGCGTTCAAGCATCAGTTGCACAAGCAATATCGCATTACGCTGGGATTGGCTGCGATTGCTTTTTTATTCGGCCTAGAATTGTTGCAGATATTTATTGTTAATAAGGTGGCTGTGGCCAGTGACGTAGGGCTAAATTTGCTGGGATTATTTTTAGGACAAAAAGTGTACTTAATGCACTCGAGTCAAAATAAAACACCTGAACGTCAATTTGATGTGCCGCAAAATTATAAAAAGTACTACCTGTTGGCGGTATTTGTCATGCTGGCTATCTCGTTGTATTTGATACAGGGCGATGATCGCACGCCATACAATGTTAAAGAGCTTTTTACGCAGGATTTTGTTTGGTTAAGCAGTATCATGATGTCATTATCTCTGATGGTCGCTTTTGCACTTCCGACTATTGCGCTTGATAAATTAACAGCCCGTAAAAAAACATCGGCGCTAACACTACTGGGGTTGTCGGTAGCCCATTGCCTCTTGGTTTTTAACCTGTTTTATATGACGTTCCCCAATGAAAGTTTGTTTGACATTTTGGGCTACCCTACCTGGCGTGATCAGTCCCATTACCTTGAACTAGGTTATCGATTTTTAGGTTTTTATCTTCCTATCTCGGCGGCATTTTTGCTTGTTTATTGTTGGCTGACGCCCACTAAATCGATTGGCTTTAAAGGCAATCGGCTGGCCTTCTCGTTGTTGTACGCTTTTTTCGTTTTACCCGTGTCATATTGGGTTGTGGTGGTGCAAGCGGGTACAGATAATATTATTGAATTACTGCCCAACAACGGCCATTCATTCAAGCTGCTGTATATTGTGGGTTACATTTTTTTGCTCATTTACGCGTCGGGTTGGTGGGTGAAAAAAGTGCATTCTGCCGGCCGGCTTAATGTCTTGGGCCACGCGCTTTTGACGCTGGCATCTGCGCCCTTAGGATTTTACTTCGTTCAGCACGGCTTACAAGACGTTATCATTAAATACCACCGGGTATTTTCCGGATTGCAGTTTTTATTGAGTCCCGCCAGAGACAGTTTGTTGTCGAGTCAACAGCTGTTTTTTAGATTTTCAATTTTGCATTTTATGCTGCTGATTATGTTCTTTATTAACGGATTTGCCGCAAAAACGCTCTCACCCAGACCTAGCACAGGGCACACATTAGCCGGTGCCGCTGGCTGAAATCCTTGTTTAAAGATTGCCGAATGTTGCGACTTTAACGTTGTTAGCTGCCGGCGACGGCTAATTTTCCGGCATTGGCCAACTGATGCTTTTGCCGAGCGCAAAAACTCGGTAAGGTGTCGTTCGCAATAAATATAAGCAGAGGAATACAGATGTTGAAGTCAAAACAATGGGGAACACTGGCATTATTGTGCTGGATGCTGAACGTGGCATATGTGTCGGCTGAAACGGCAAAAGCGACCAGCATCAGTGAATTTACCCAAGGGATGGCGCATAAAGCCGGTTTCTTTGACTTTTACTATGACGTACAAAACGACAAAGTCTATTTGAGCGTTGATAAACTCGATCAGCCATTCTTATTTCAAAGCAGTTTACCCCAAGGTATTGGCTCAAATGATATTGGCCTAGATCGTGGTCAGTTGGGGGAAACGCGCTTGGTTGAATTTCAGCGTTTTGGTAACAAGGTGATGCTAAATCAACTTAATACCGCCTATCGTGCAAGCTCGGCTAACCCTGCTGAGCAAGCCAGTATTGATGAAGCCTTTGCTGACTCAGTGTTGGTCGGTTTACCGGTGGTGGCCACAGACAAAGACACTGTACTGGTGGACTACACGGATTTTTTGTTTTCTGATATTCACCAAATTAGCGATCGTTTAACTGCGACTAAGCAGGGCAGTTACAGCCCAGATGCCAGTCGCAGCGGTGTATACCTCAAGCGCAGTAAGGCGTTTGCGGATAACACTGAACTTGAGTCATTAGTTACTTTTGGCGGCAGCCAGCCCGGTGAATATGTGCAGCAAGTGACCCCAGCAGCCAAAAGCATTACTGTGCATTTGCATCATTCTTTAATTCGCTTGCCGGATGACAAATACCAAACGCGCACGTTTGTGCCTTTTTCCGGTTTTTGGGCCACAGGTTATGAAGATTATTCGGCGCCGCTTGGGCAAAGCATGAGCAAACAGTTTATTCCTCGTCATCGCCTGACGAAGAAAAATCCCAAGGCTAAGATCAGCGAAGCGGTTGAACCCATTGTTTATTATCTAGACCCCGGGATCCCTGAACCGGTATTAGGGGCTTTACTTGACGGCGCGCGCTGGTGGAACCAAGCCTTTAGCGCCATTGGTTATAAAGATGCTTTTCAGGTGAAAATTTTACCCGCAGGGGCTGACCCAATGGACGTGCGTTACAACGTGATCCAGTGGGTACACAGAGCCACAAGAGGTTGGTCTTACGGTAGTTCAGTGGTGGACCCACGCACAGGCGAAATTATAAAAGGCCACGTGACGTTAGGCTCGCTGCGGGTGCGTCAAGACTATTTAATTGCCCTGGGTTTAACCAGTCCATTTAAAGATGAAAATGTGAGCACCCAAGGGCAAAAAGAAATGGCGCTGGCACGTATTCGCCAATTGTCAGCCCATGAAGTGGGTCATACCTTAGGCATTGCCCACAACTTCGCCGCCAGCGAATATGGCCGTGAGTCAGTGATGGATTATCCCCACCCAAAAATCACCTTAGACAATGGCCAAATTAGTCTAGAAGGTGCGTATGCCACAGGCATGGGGGCATGGGATAATTATGTTATTGCTTACGGTTATCAGGATTACCCGAATGCCCAAGATGAAGCCAAAGGGCTTGATGCTCTAGTTACAAAAGCCCGGGCCAGTGGTATGGGTTATCAGTCTGATCCTGATGCGCGACCACTGCATGCTGCCAATCCGTCGGGGAATTTGTGGGACTCAGGCAGCGACGCAGTTTCAGAGCTGAAACGGATCAGCGAAGTGCGCAAGGTTGCCCTTGAGCAATTTGGTCTCAATAGCATTCCCACTGGTGATACCTTGTCTTCGTTAGAAGAACGCTTAGTGCCTATCTATTTGCTGCACAGATATCAGCTAGATGCCGTGGCGAAAGTCGTGGGTGGGGTAGCATATGAATATGAAAGTAAGGGCGATTATGCACAAGCTAAAGGTGCACAGGTGGTCAGTGGCAAAGCACAGCAAAACGCACTAACTGCCTTGCTCGATACCCTTCAGCCTGATTATTTACGGATACCAGAGCACATTATCAAGCTGATCCCGCCAAAAGCTTATGGTGAGTCTCGTACTCGGGAGAGTTTTCAAGGTCGCACCGGATTAACCTTTGATCCCGTTTCAGCAGGGGAGTCAGCGGCTAACTATAGTTTAACCCTATTGTTACAACCCCAACGCTTGAATCGTTTGGCTCAGCAGCACAGCATGGATAAAGACATTCCGGGAGTGAACAGTATCATTTCCACTTTGCTGGCCCGTAGTCTTAAGCAACAAAGTGAAACACAGCTTTCCCAGCGTATCAATTATGTGGTGTTAGATGGTTTAGTTAAGGTGCTGTCAAACCCAGAACTGGCCCCTGAGGTTGAAGGGGCAATAGAATTACAGTTACGAGACTTAACCAAATGGTTAGATAGCTTGAAAAAACGCGGGCAAAATCGTGTGTTGGCAGAGCAATTAAATCAATTTTGGCAAACCGGGCAGTGGCCGGCACACTTTACAGCTAAGTCGTTACCACCTGGCTCACCGATTTAGCGCATTACCCCTTGATTTGACATGACGCTCACTTAGATTACGTGAGCGACGTCGAGTTTAGGCTGCCTTCATCGAGGGTGATATTAATGGCTCAGCCTAGGTTATCTCGTTTCTTTTTGTCTGGTGACTTCTTGGCGAAGCCATTCTCTTGCTATCGATTCTTGCTCGAAAAAAGCATGTTTAAGTGTTGTGCGCTGATAAATACCTTCCCAAAACTGCTCCGAAATGGATTGATATTGCACATCAACAAACACCACCGCAGTGGCCACTAGATTCATATGTTCAGCTTGTTTGATTGATTCAACCATCATGCTTGATGCTTCAGGTGGTAACAAGGGCTCGCCAGTTAACAGTGTTAAACTGGCCCATGCATTTTCGCACAGCTGCTCCCGATAGAGTTGTACTTCGCGCTGATACTGCAACACCATTTCAGTATTGGCTGGGCCTTGGGCACGAATAACCAGTAAATTGCCTTCTACTGTTATTTGTAACGCCCCGTGAGCAGGGAAGTTTCTGTTTACCATTAAGTGCATTCCTTTGATTTGTATCAAATTACCCATTAGGTATAGCATACATTTTTATTTGGAATATATAGTAGTTTAGTCTGGGGTGTTGTTAAATTGTCGCCTAAAATTTTTCTCCAGTATCAAAACCTAAGTACTGGTCAAACACCGTGCAAATGTTGCGTAGCAGCAGTAGCGCCGAGTCGAAAATAACGCAGGAATGCATAGATGTGCTCACAAGTTAAAGGCAAAGGGTTAACGGCGGCAGCCTAATAAATACTGAAAATATCACCTTGATCTGAAACAAGAAAAACCAAGACTGAAGCAATCAATCAGCCTTGGTAACCTAGCTTTTTACGGCCGGGGTTAGCCTTTAAAGCCGAAAAATTTATTTTTCATTATTTCGTCTGCAACCCCTTCTGGCAGGGCATTTTCCCATTCGCCATGACCATTGATTAGTTGTTTTAACACATCCCGGGAGAAAATTTTGAACAGGTGATGGTCGCTGCAATCAATACCCTGAATAAAGTTATTTTCTAAAAGATGTCGATACAAGAAACGTAGGTGATCCGGGACTTTTACCGAGGTGAAATCATTTATCTCGCCGTCGCTATCAACCTCAGGGTAAACAAACAAACGGGTATTATCTGGGAATAATTTACCGAAACCTTCTAAAATTCCCCCTTCTACACCACGATAAGACTCTTCATCAAATATTTGCTTGATGTTGATCATGCCAACAACTATGCCTATCTGTAACTTAGTGTACTGCCTGAAATAAGCGCGCAGAGAGAAATAACGAGTGTAATCAGACACCATCACGTTGTAGCCCAAGGTGTTGAGCAGTTGCACCCTGGCGATAATGTCTTTGGAAGGCATTTTTGCGTCATTGCCTCGGCTGTCATTTAGGGTAATCTCAGCAATGGCCATGGTGTTACTTGGCGCAACACCAGGTAGGTTGTTAAACGCCAACTGACCTTGCTCAATCATATCCACGTTCAGCTTAGTCACGGGTCTAAACGATCCTCGTATGGTGAGTACGTTCTTTTTGTAGAGCATTTCAGAAGGGACTGCCACACTACCGTCAGGCTTAAACATGATAGCTCGGGTTTTCCAGCTTCTGATCAGGTGAATATTCTTTTCGCGATTATCCACATCTTCAAAATAAGGCCCGTGGAATTCTATCGAGTCGATTTCAATGCGATTGGCTTTGATGTTATCCGTTAACGAGTCGATGATTTTTTTCGGATTTTCGAAGTAATAATATGCGGCGTAAATCAGGTTAACCCCTATTACGCCTAGGGCTTGTTGCTGGGCTTCAGCATTATCGTCGAGCATGCGTACGTGCACTGTGATATCTGACGGCTCAGCCCCAGGATACATTTGCACCCGTATGCCACACCAAGCATGACATTCGCTAACGCGGTTAAAGCTTTTCGCCGCAACGGTGGCAGCATAGGCAAAATAACGGGAAGACTTAGAACGAGTTTCGCCTACACGGTCAAGCACCAGATCAAATTCTTGCTGCACCATGGCATTTACCCGGGCTTTACTCACGTAGCGTCGGTCTTCTTGCACACCGTAAATGGCGTCGGAGAATTTCATATCATAGGCAGACATGGTTTTGGCGATCGTACCGGCTGCTGCGCCCGCTAAGAAAAACTGCCTCGCCACTTCTTGGCCTGCGCCAATTTCGACTATTGTTCCGTATTTTTTTTCATCAAGATTGAGGCGTAGTGCTTTGGCGCTGGTATTTCGCGAGCTGGTCTGTTTGTCCATGGTCTCTCCAAAAGAATGTATGGGATATAGCAATATGGTGATCGGTTTGTCTATTACTTACTCGGGCGCATTATACGCACTAAAACTGCCTGTTGCGCATAAGCAGCGGTCGTTTAATCGATTTTTCTGGGGTTTCCCGTCTTTTTTCGTTAGCCTAATTAGTGAGGCATTTTTGATTATCAGCACTTAGTAGCTGGCCTACGTGTTGAATATCCCCGTCATTTTTCACTGGTTTAACATCCAGAGCACAGGCGACAAGGTTATATACTTCAATATTGTCAAACGTCGGCACAGGTTTGTGCGTAGCAAAAGCTGGACCGTCAGCGATAAAGCTTGCAGCCATTTCCGGAGCTTGATTGTCGTAGCCATGCGTTGCCGCGGAGCGACCACTGACAGCGATTGATTGAGGTTGACTACCGTCTACACTGGCGTAGACACTCCAACCAGGGTCGGCAAGGAGCATTAAATCAGGCCCGCGCTGGGGGTGATCAAAATGATAATTGGCCGGAAGTTCACCACGTCTAATGACACGTAAATGAGCAATCGGTTGTGTTGTTAAAGCTTCATATGCACGCTCTACGTGCGCTTTATCGCTATATAAGTTCAAATATGGCGCGTATACGGCATTCTTGTTTTTGTTCCAGTCTGGGATGGAAAACTGTGACCAATCTACCCAGGTATCGAGATTGATAATTCTTTTGTCACTCACATCTGCCATACCGTGATCGGACACCACCACTAAGTTGGTCTGTGGGCGTAAACCGAGTTGCTCGATACCTGCGACTAAGTCCGCTATGTGACGGTCAACATTGGCAATGGCCTGCATTTCTTGGCTGCTATTAACACCATAGTCATGGGCCGCGCTGTCAATGGCAGAAAAATACAAGGTGATTAAGTGTGGACGCTGGGCTTCCGGTAACGCTAACCACTCTAGTACTTCGGTTACTCGCTCCCCGTAGTCTTTATCCTGTTGAAAAGGTTTCCAATAGGTAGGGCGTACGCCATCAATCGCCACTTCAGACCCGACCCAAAAATAGGTCGCTGCTTTCACGCCTTGTTTTTCGGCAGTGATCCAAATCGGTTCGCCACCCCACCAGTACGGATCCTCAATGTCGGTTTTGCGTGAAAAACCACGGTTAAGCTCACGATCAAAGGGATAATTGGACGTGATCCCGTGATGCTCTGGGTTCAATCCCGTTGCCAAAGAATAGAAGTTAACGAAGGTTTTGCTTGGCATGGCGGGCCGCATACTTTTAGCATTAACCCCTTGTTGCCCAAGCTGATACAAATAAGGCATAACTTGTTGGGTTATGGTGGCAGGACGTAGGCCGTCGACCCCAATCATGATTACGTAAGGCTGGTGGGTTTTAGCCAGCACGATCCCATGCAGCCCAAAGGTTAATACAGCGACAATACAGCGAAAAAATGTCATAGCACTACTCAAAAATTAATATTTAACCTATTCAGGCGAATTTACGTTTGTGGATAAAACCTAGAAGAGTCGGTTTTTTTACGCTGCTAACTATAACGAATATTTATGATGTTCAGTAGGCAGTTATGTGAATTTTAACCCTGTGGTGCTTTTTATCACCGGACTTGGATAGCGGGTTGACTGCATTGCAATGTTTGCTAATCGTACGTTACCGTCTTTCATCGTAAAATTAGATTGTCTAAATCTGTTTTAATCATTTTATTGATATTACCTATCTCAGCATACTTCATTTCAGCCACAGGAAAGGCCGTTGAGAGCAGCATGTATGCCAGCTCACAACCCGTAACTATGATGGGCAGCACAAAGCGAAAATCCTAAACGCTGCTCTGTATGTTGCACTGAAAACTAGATTGCGTCCCATACACATAAACTCGCTTGGGACACCTGAGACTCTATTGGAGAACTAAAATGAAAATAAAAACTTCACTTCTTGTTGCTGCCACGCTTTTTAGCGTAGTAACTATGACGAGCGCAGATACCCTTACACGCCAAAACGGCGCGCCTGTGGGCGACAACCAAAACTCACAAACCGCGGGCCCTTGGGGACCCGTGTTACTGCAAGATAGCCATTTGATTGAAAAACTGGCGGCGTTTGACCGGGAACGTGTGCCAGAGCGAGTAGTGCATGCTCGAGGTACAGGTGTGCATGGTTATTATGAAAACTATGTCGACTTATCAGACATAACGGTGGCTGCGCCTTTTCAAGGCGAAGATAAAAAGACTGACGTGTTTGTGCGCTTTTCAGCGGTCATTCACGGGCACCAATCGCCGGAAACATTGCGTGATCCACGTGGTTTCGCTGTTAAGTTTTATACTGAACAAGGCAATTGGGATTTAGTCGGTAACAACTTCCCTGTTTTCTTTATTCGCGACGCGATCAAATTTCCAGACATGGTGCACAGCTTGAAGCCGTCACCGGTCACCAATGCCCAAAGCGCTGCGCGTTTATTTGATTTCTTCTCACACGTACCTGAATCAACACACATGTTGACGCACTTGTTTTCAGATATGGGCACACCTAAAAGCTACTTAAACATGGATGGCTCAAGCGTTCACGCCTTCAAATTTGTAAATGACAAAGGCCAAGTAAAATATTTCAAATTGACCTGGAAAACCAAGCAAGGCCAACAGAATTTCACCGCTAAGGAAGCACAAGAAATGCAGGGGCGCGACTTTCAACCGTTAACGACTGATATTTATACCCGAATTGGGCAAAACGGTGAAACTGCATCATGGGATCTATATTTACAAACCATGGAGCCACAGCAATTAGATGATTTCGATTTCAACCCGTTAGATACCACTAAAATTTGGCCTGAGTCGCTTATTCCAGCCAAGAAAATAGGTAAGTTAACCTTGAACCGTGTACCAGATAACTTTTTTGAAGAAACCGAACAAGCGGCATTTGCACCAAGTAACTTGATCCCTGGTATCGAGCCGTCAGAAGACAGAATGTTACAAGGTCGTTTGTTCTCGTATGCAGATACCCAACGTTACAGAATTGGCGTTAACGCCTACCGTTTGCCGATTAATGCACCGCGTAACGCAAGCATTAACAATCATGAGCAACACGGTAAATTGCGTACCACTAATAGCTCACGTGATGTGAACTATCAGCCGAGCCGCCGCTTAGACCTAAACGACGACAATCAGTACAAATATGTGCAAACGCCTTTGGCGGGTACCACCCAGCAAGCACCGTTTTATAAGCAGCGTAACTTTGCACAAGCAGGAGAGAAGTTCCGTTCATTTAGCCAAGTTGAACAGCAGCACCTAATTGAGAATTTAGGTACCACACTAGCAGGTGTACCAGAAGAAGAAATTCGCGTCATCATCAGTGCTTATATGTACAACGCGGACAAAAACTATGGAACCGGTGTGGCAAAATTCGCCAGCGCACCTATTAGTAAAGTCAAAGCCACTGCTAAGCAGCTACTTGAAGTACAAGCTGAACGTGAAAAGCATGCCAAAAAAGTCGCTGAAGGATTCAGCCGAATTCGATACAACGCTGATTTATAAATACGATTTAACCAACAAGGCGCACATCTTTATGTGCGCCACATGATCCTTAGCTATGCCCTGTTAACGGGCTGTAAATTGGAGAAATACAGTGAAAGTAATTAATCACTCATTACTCAAAAACTTGTTTATGCTCACATTGTTGACTTTGTCATCGTTAACTAGCGCACAAAAAATTGATAGTGATCGCTTACAGACTTTATATTTTGACGCCGCTCGCCAAGGCGACGTAACGACGCTGAGCGCGTATTATGCCGCAGGGCTTAGTCCAAACGTTGCTGATAAAAAAGGCTATACCGCGTTAATATTAACGGCCTACCACGGGCAAACCGACGCCGTTGAGTTTTTACTCAATCAGGCGGGTACCAATGCGTGTCAGGAAGATGCTTCGGGTAACACTGCGTTAATGGGAGCCATATTCAAAGGCAACTTTGGTGCAATAAAAGCATTAATCAGTGCTGATTGTGATATCGACCAAGCCAATGCTAACGGACAAACTGCGGCTATGTTTGCTACTCTTTTTAACCGTACTGAAACCATTGATGCATTGACCAATGCAGGGGCTGATCTTAGCGCTAAAGATAGCTCAGGAAACAGCTTAATCGACATAGCATTAAGCCAAGGTAATTATGCACTTGCAGAAGAACTGGCGGAAAAAAAGCCAGCGCAATAAATCAGGCTGTTTCTCTGTAGCCCATAAGCGGTGTCGATTTTATCGAAACTAGGTCATACCAGTATAGGTTTTGACTAATAGTTGTACATAAATGCAGGTTAGTGACATTTTCTTTAATCAGTCGTTATCAATTAGCCGTATTTTCCATTTTTTGTTGTGTACTAGTTTGTTACTATCGCGCTCTTAAATTAACGTTCTGTTAATTAAACATATTCATGGAATGAAAGGCGGGGTGCGTTTGTCGCGCTCTATTTTGCAACACCCCTGAACAGAGACTCGCGCCCTTATGCTGATCTTTTTTATCTGTATCACTATCTTGATCCTTGGCTATAAGTTTTATAGTCCCTTTGTTGAAAAACAAGCCGGGATCGACCCCACAGTTGCCACCCCACAATCTCGTTTCAGCGAAGGTGTGGACTATGTTCCTATTCATCCCGTGCGAGCTTTTTTAATTCAGTTTTTAAACATAGCCGGTGTCGGCCCTATCTTCGGCCCTATTTTAGGTGCCTTATATGGCCCTATCGCGTTAGTTTGGATTGTGCTGGGTAACGTTTTAGGCGGCGCCGTTCACGATTATTTCTCGGGTGTGATGAGCATCAAAGAAGACGGCAAGAGCTTGCCTGAAATCGCGGGGCATTATTACAACGTGGTTTTTAAAGGCTTTATGCTGATATTTACCGCCATGTTGCTGTTCTTCGTGGGTGTGGTTTTTATCATGAGCCCGGCTGGGCTACTGAGTAATCTAGACTTTTTTAAAGACACTATTTTTGCTAATAACACCTTTTGGGTGCTGGTTATTCTGGGCTACTACTTTTTAGCCACCTTGTTGCCAATCGATAAAATCATTACTAAGTTTTATCCTATTTTTGGTTTATTGATGATCGTGATGACAACCATGATCGCCATTGCCTTGTTAATCGATGCGCCGCATTTGCCATTGACTGGGGATTTTATGGCCTACTTTGAGGCCGATCATGCCCATGATTTCCTTACACCCAATCCAGATGGTTTGCCCACTTGGCCATTATTGTTTGTCACCATTACCTGTGGAGCCATTAGTGGTTTTCACTCTACCCAAGCGCCGATTATTGCCCGCTGCTTAACCAATGAAAAATACGTGCGCCCTGTATATTACGGCGCAATGGTATGTGAAGGCATAGTGGCTTGTGTATGGGCGTTGGCGGGTATTGCTGCTTTCCCTGAAGGATACTCACAGCTCAAAGATATGCTAGACATCGGTGGTCCAGGGCTGGTGGTTAACCATGTGGCGAACAGCTATTTGGGCGTATTAGGCGGTATTATGGCGATTGTTGCTGTTGCGGTATTCCCTATTACGTCAGGTGATACAGCATTTCGCTCGTTACGTTTAACTGTTGTTGACGCATTTAATATTCCGCAAAGCGTTCGCAACCGTTTATTGCTTGCTGTGCCTATTTTGACTATCGCTTACTTTATGACAAAGCTCGACTTCACGGTCATTTGGCGTTACTTCGCGTTTTCAAACATGCTGTTATCGACCAGCGTGTTATGGCTAGCAACCAAGTACTTATTTGACCGAGGTACGTTCCATTGGATTGCCAGTATTCCAGCGGTGATCACAACGGGTGTCACCGTTTCATATATCATGACAGCGGCCATCGGTTTTAACTTATCGCCTGATTTAGGCAAGCCTATTGGTGCGGTCGTGGTGGCCATTGGTTTTATATTGTTGGCGCTAGCACACAACAAACACAAGCAAGCCGCTGCCTAGAGCTTAAGCGACTGTTGAAAATGCGTTAAGGTGCAATGAGGTATCAAAAAGCTAACCCGAAACGGTTAGCTTTTTTATGAGTGGAACGTAATCAGCTAACCGCGGGTTACCCAAAAAAGAGATGTGAATCTGTCTTCATCCTATTTTTTGTGCGCAATAGGTGTTTTCTGGTCGGGTAGCACTTGAAAGTTTACCTAGGAAAATCACATCAGTACTTTGTTTCAGGTCGTAGTAAACATAATGCATGTCTGGGATTTGATAAGTATTAGGTGTTATTTCACCTGATGTCATACCCACAGCAGGGGGATTAAATAGGTTCTGCATTCTAGACAGGAGCACATCTTTAAATTTATCCCATGGCGTGTTGCCGTAAATAGCGGGAATAATTAACAGCTTCTTTTACAAAGCATTTCAATGGTATGGATTTGAATGGCCTTGTGGTTAGTTATGGGCACAAAAAAGGGATGCGAAGCATCCCTAGGGGCAAAGTTAAGGTTTAAGCGTAACGCTTAAACCTTACCCCTTAAAACTGATATTGCACGCCCACATAAGCTGCGGCACCTGAAGTATTATAAGTGGCTATATCTTGATAGTTAGCATCAAAGGCATTCTCAATTCGCGCCGTTAAGCTTAAATCTTGATTCACTGTATAACGGGCGCTCAGGTCTATCACTTCATAACCGTTAAGTTGCACGCCATCCACTGAATCATGTGATGAGCGTAAGCTTGCGGCCAGCTTCCATGTGTCGTTATCGTAATATATGCTGACACTACCTGAGTTACGCGGGCGACGACGACGCTGATCACCTGCTGTGTCTTCGGTGTCGTTATACGTGTAATTAGCGGTTACGCCGATGGTGTCAGTTACAATGATATCAGCGATGAGCTCTATGCCTTTTGAGCTGCTTTCGCCTAAGTCTTGTAAGTAACCGGAGAAAGTGGCGAGATCAAAGTAAATGCTATCTTGGATTTTCTGATCGAAGTAGGTGGCATCAAACTGTGAACCAGAAGCAAGAGAGAAGGTTAAGCCTACTTCAAATCCTTTCGTTGTTTCTTCTTTAAGCGTGGTTTCAGAGGCTGGAGCATTAGAGAAAGGGCCTGTGTTGTAAGCAATTTCACTTAAACTCGGTGCCCTAAAACCAGTACCGTAAGCACCTCGAAGTTTTAATTCGTTATCACCAACGGCCCATATATAGGCACTGCTTAAACGATAACTGGTATGCTCACCAAAATCTTCATTGTCGTCATGGCGAACACCTGCAGTCACAAAGAAGTTACTTACCACTTCACTTTGGTATTCAAGGTAGTAGCCACGTTGAGTGCGGCTATCATCATCACTGGTGATTTCCTCTTGTTTCCAGTCGATGCCGTAGACTAAGTTGGCATTTTGATTTAACTCTGTAGTGCCAAGGTATTCAGCACGTTCAACGGTACCTTTGGTATCAAAGCTAGATAGGCCCTCGGTGATAAACTCCCGCTCAGTGAAGCTTTTAGCGAGTGAAAATTGATGTTCTGAAGTGTTTGTAGAATAGTTAGCGCTTACGCGTAAATCTGTTTGGTCAAACTTATTTTCACAATCATTTGTAGAGCCAGATGCACCAAAACACGAATCATATTCACCTTCGGCATTGGTGTTTCGTGCAACAAAATTTAGCTTTACCTGTTCATTTACTTGATAACCTAGGCGAGTGTGTAATGTAGTGTTGTCGTATCCGTCATCATCTTGGTTTTCAAGCGTGTTTACGCGAGAATTAAAGCCATCTGTTGAGAAGTCGGAAGCCGCTACATAGTAGTCAAATTTGTCACTCGAGCCCCCTACATCTGCGGCTAAGTTGGTCGCGTTGTAACGGCCATATTCGGCGGATACTTGACCTGAAGGTTCGCCCACGCCATTAGCGGTTTCGATATTGATCACGCCGCCAGCATCAGCACCATAAACTAAACCTTGGCTACCACGGAGTATTTCAACGCGGTTGATGTTGCTACTTTGTATTTGACCAAAGTTAGGGCCGACTTGTGTGCCTGTTGGGTCTGACACCTCGACGCCATCGATACGAACTTGGGTGCGGTAGCCTTCTTCGCCACGAATTCGCAAGCTGGTTGTTGAACCCGCGCTACCATTGCTTGTAACAGTGATCGAGGGCTGAGTACGTAGTACATCCGCTAAATTTGCATAACCACGGGTTTCAATATCATCGCGAGTTAAAACTGATACAGAAGTCGCGATTTCGCGAATAGGCATGGCCACGCGGCTTGAAACAACAACCATGCGTTCAAGGTTGCTGTCGGGTTTGCTAGCAACATCTGTTGAACTTGCTGGCTGTACATCAGTGGTTTGTGCGATAGCTGGGCTTGCAGCCAAGGCAAAAGAGATGGCGATAGCCATTGGACGGTGCTGCATGTGTGTTCCTCAATCTGAAAAAGTAAACGATCGAAGGAGGGGTAAAATGCGTGAATTATAATAATCTTGCAGCTATTTACAGCGAACTCTCATTAAGAAGAGTGTGAATGTATAAAAAAGTCAGCAAGTTAATTTGATAGGTGCATTCTAATGAAGCCCTCCGCTTCATTCGTAAATAACTATTTCGTAGGCCGGTGTCGGGCTGGCATCTCTGAGTATGCGTACCGTTGCGGGGGCAGCGATGGATTAACCCAGACAAGCCGTGTTTTGTCTGGTGATACCATACTTCCCGTTTACCCTGTTCAGTTGAAATGGCTCACAACTAACAGGCACCTAGAATAGCGGCGCAGACATTACAAACACTTGCCGGTAAAGTCAATGTATTAGACGATTAAAGCATTCGAACTTGCTGTTAAATATCAAAAGGGAATAAATAGACCTATCGGCTGTTTTTTTAAAAGCAAAGGTGGATGGATATATGTGCTGCTCATTTTGAATGCCCTGCAAAAATAATATAATGACACCCATAATAAAAATTGAATCAAAAACATACCAGATTCAAGATGAAGGACCCACCTTTACTATTCCGTTCGCTAAGATAGAGACCGAACGGCATTTAATGTTCTTATCTATTTCATTTTGAGTATTGTGGGGTGTTAAATGAATGACTGGAAGGGCTCACACACACTAAGAATCATCGAAAATGTACGACGATATAGGAATTTTTTGCAGTAGATTTTTTAGTGAAAATTACACGCGCTTGAGCAACACCTTTGCCTTACCCATTCCCCTGATGCGTTGATGGTGTGTATGGCGTTTAAACACATTCATCATCAGTTCTGCACCAGCGGCACAAAAAAAGTGTTTTTCGAACTCAGTGGTTAAGGTCAGCCATTGGGCTGAATTTAAGCCTAATCGCTCTAGAATGGTGCTTTGGCCGTTATCGATATATCCGATTTTGTCGTTAAGAATACAACGGCTTGTGGTTTGTACTAACTCGCAATAGTCTTCTAGCGAATAGACAATACCCTTAGGCATATTTTGTTTAAGATTACCCACAAAAGGCATTAAATTTTTTGGTTGTACTTGATTGTTTTTGATTGCGTGAACGCGTTTTTTAATACTGGTATGTTTTGATGTTTCTGGTGTTTTTTCAACTTTTGCTCGAATGGGGTTCAAGTCGACATAGACCATGCACGCGATCAACGCACTTTCGTCTAACAATGCTTGGGATTTAAAACGTCCTTCCCAGAATCGACCTGTGCAGCCGTCCTCTTTATTTGCTTCTCTTGCAATATATTCATTGGTTTCACGCATGAACCAACTGATGTCATACAAACGTTTGCGGTACTGCTCAACCGTTTCATCAAAGGTAACTAGTTCGCCAGCGGTGAGTCTATCGCCGGCTACGTATTTTTGGGTTAGCAATGAGCCCTTATGTAACTTTAGGTAGCGGCGCAATACCTCTGTGGTAGGTAAACTTTCAGCTAACGCTTTGTCTACATGCAGCACTACATGAGTATGATTAGCCATTACTGCATAGGCACAAATATCTATCGTAAAGGCTGTGGATAGAAAGAGTAGCCGCTTTTCTACCCATTCTCGGCGATGTTCGTAACTTTGGCCGGAATATTTATCAACACCACATAAGAATGAACGGCGGACGCACCGTGAAATACAGTGATAGTAGGGAGTATCAATTAAGCTGACTTGGCTTTTTCTAGGTTGAGGCATAACGCATATACCCGATTATAAATAAAACACCTTACAAGCTTAGGACAGATTAGAAAATGAGGTGAATTTTATCATGGGTGTCCTGATTAGAAAATTTTTAAAGGTTTGTTAGGCTTTTTTCTTTGATAGTATGGCTTGCTCGATGACCCAAAGACGATCTTGGCCCCAGGTCACCGTGTCTTGATAATGAAAACAGGGGACCCCCCATAAGCCCAGATTGTTGAGTTCATTCATGTTGTCTTCAACTTCTTGGCGCCAAGGTTGGACTGGGTTGTTTAGTTCTCTTTTTGCTTCATGCCAATTCAAACCGCTGCGCTGAACAATGACTTGCATGCCATTTTCATTGTCAGCTAATAATCCTTGGCTGTTAACGGCTCTAGCAAACTCCAGAAGGTAAGAAATTTCTTTGCCTTGGGATTTAGCCAGCGCGAACAAGGCGTAGCAGTTTTTGACAGCCTTACCGAGGGGATCCGCAACAAAACCATAATCAATACCATGCTTTTTAGCTTCACGCTTTGTATCGTGAAATATATACATCTTCTTTGTTTGCGGAACGTTCATACCGCGCATCATCATGGGTAAAACGGGTTTGACGATAAGTTGGCAGCCATAGTGGCTGCATAGTTTAACCGCCAGCTCCAAACCCAAATAGGAATAGGGGCTACGAGCCGAAAAATATAGAGTGACAGGATGAGCCGCGGTTTCTGGTGTCGCTGGATGTGTCAATAAATGCTTGGTTTGACGGTCATACTTTACTTGGCCCCCTGCTGATGAGGCCAGCAGGCTATTTAAGCGACTTTCAAGGTGATCTAGCCTATCGATGGCCCAATACCATTCCCCTGCATATTTGATAGTGGCAGGAAGATAGTGCCCTTGTTTTACTTGGTATTCTTGGTTTTGAATGAGCATTTTGCAACTAGCCAGCGGCATTAGCTCGGTTTCGGTTGTTTTTTGTGCCACTAATTCACTGGGGACGTTCTGCCAATATTGGGCAAAGATAGCCAGCATATCTGTCACAGAAAGGGCACATTTTTCCACATGCAGCATGGCGGCCCAGTAGGCGTCGAGAGCATTGTCATTTTTGCCTGCAAAATTGTCTAATTCAGGGAACGAGAGGGTATACAATTTGGCTAGCCGTGCACAATCAATTAGGCTGTTTTGTTGCCACTTCGCTAAATCGGGGAACATGTCTGTTTGTTTGTCGCGCACTGTGTATAAGCGCACCTGGAGCCCATAGCGCTGCTGTATTTCGGGGATAACTTGCAACAAGATATAGCTGTACGGATCGGTGATGCAAACGAACACTTCTAGGGTATGTTCTTTTGAGGTAATAGAACGCTTTCCTTCGTGGTACAGGCGTTTGGTGCTTAGCACTGTGTCACTGGAAATTGCCTTGGTCATGTAACGCATGATGTGTTGTTTTAACATTGGGCTTCCTCAATTATTTTTATCGTTATTGTATCGATAGCGTCCACATATTCTGCCGTTTTTAACATCGCAGCGATAACTTCTTTTTTAGATTGATACCGATGGCACATCGGCATCTTTTACAAGGCACGCATGCATTAAGGCCAAGAGAATCGGTTACATCAACTCAGTATTATTGGTCATTTTTGTGAGTATTCGCGTCTTGCTGATGAAGAGAGCCGTTATGTAAACGTTATCTAGACACCCATAACATTCAATGCAAAAGTGGAGGCTATAATAGGCATTACTTTGAGCGCGGCGCTACACAAATTGACTGGTACTTATTAAAAGCCGCTCGCTGCTATCCCTGGTGAGCAGCCCTTCGATTATCTGAGCAATACGGGGTATTTAGCATGCCAATACCGCAATAGGCACAACACCTTGCTTGATTGATCTAGCACTTTGCTTGGTAAATTTTCATCAATTAATTTATTTGCACATAGATATACCCACAACGCTATGGGAAAGCGCTTCCATATTGGGCATTGATTTAATGTTGTTCTTTTGATGGTTAAAAAAACGTTAAAAAAGGTTGTTTTTATGTTTAATTAACATTAGATTAACCAATAATATGAAACCGGTTCACTTTGCGCACTATGTGATTCCGGTTTTTTTAGAGAAATAAAATGAACCGGTTCATTTTTGTTTGATGCGCAATTACCTAGTCAGGAAACATGCTTAACACACGGCATAGACGCAGTCGGTAATTCCTTTAATAGAACGAATAAATAAAAAGCAAAATTGAGGTAAGAGTCCTTATGTTTAATCAAACTAATTCATTATCACGTTGCGTATTGGGCGTATCCGTCGCCCTTGGGTTAAGTGGTTGCTTAGGAGGCGAAAGCCTAAATACGGAATCGGCAACGTATGTACCTGAGTCGCGTCCACTTAACGTTATTGCCCCGAGCGATATGGAAGTTAAGCCGGGTGATGATGTCACGCTTTCAGGCCGGTTAGTGGGCACCACTGATGGACAAACCATTGTTTGGAGTCAAGTCAGAGGCACAGCAGTCACCATTACTGACCCAACCGTTGCAACGTTAACTTTTTCAATCCCGGATTCCATTCGCTCAGACAAGCTGGTTTTTCAAATTAGTGCGTTAAACGCCGATGGTAGTGCCGCGACCGATGAGTCTGGCGCTGCGATTGTGGACACAGTTGAAATTACCGTGTTCGATCCAGATTCTGTGATTACCTTGGATGTAAGTGCTGACAGCGCTACCTTAAATGGCGCGACCCTGGTTGTTGAGGGCGATGATATGTTCGTCGCGGGTGCGAACAACAATACCCATACAGCAGATATCAATCCAGGTATGTCGGTGACTTTCAATATCGACGACCAAGTCGGCTTTTATACCTTAAATGTGCGTTATTTGATCCCCACCGACTACGGCGGGAAAATGGCTGCCGCTATCGTAAACGGCGTGACCTACGATTTTGAATTCAGTGCTACGGGCCAGTGGAAAGAGCTGCGCATTGGGGTAGTTAAACTAGCTGAAGGCAACAACACCATCGAAATAGGCGGTGGTTGGAATTACTACCGTATCGACGGCATTTCACTTATTCCTGCAGCGGCTCCGGCGGAGCCTTTAGCGGTCGCACCGACCTTAGTCAATGCCAATGCCAGTGACGAAGCGCTAGCGCTAATGACCTTGTTAACAGAGCACTATGCTAAGGCGACTTTGTCTGGGCAAACTGAGTTCCCGCGTAAAGTTGACGATGATTTTCCGCTTACTGAAACCAATAAGATAGTTCAAGCCACAGGTGACGATGCCCCAGCTATCGTGGCGTTCGATTTCATGAACTATTCCGCTTCGTATGCCGGTATTGATGGCAGCGCTGACGGCTTAACAGAGGCTATGTTAGCAGCGCACAACAGTCGAAATGTTATCTTGTCTGGGTTATTTCATTGGCGAGCGCCTAGCGGTAATACGGGCACAGGGGATGGCAGCTTCTATACCGACAGTACGACTTTTGATTTTGCCGCCGCCTTAGCGGATACAGATAGTAGCGAGTATGCCGCATTATTAGCCGATATCGACACAGTCGCCACTGAGCTTAAAAAGCTTGCTGATGCCGGGGTGCCAGTACTTTGGCGGCCATTGCATGAAGCCGAAGGTGGCTGGTTTTGGTGGGGCGCACAAGGTGCAACTGAATATAAAAAATTATGGACATTGATGTACCAACGTATGACCGATGTGCATGGTTTAAATAACCTTATTTGGGTGTTTACCCACACGGATGGGCTATCAGAAGATTGGTACCCAGGGGATGAGTACGTCGATATTGTTGGGTTTGACGGTTACGGCGAGCCAAAGAATGACGACACGTTAACGTTCACTAGTCAGTATTCCACGCTTAAAGGGCGATACGACGGCAAGAAGCTGGTGGCATTAACAGAAACGGGCACCATTCCTGACGTGTCCTTGATGCACGAGCAAAATGCTTGGTGGTCATTTTTCATTACCTGGAATTCTGAAAGCTGGAACAGTGACTCAATCATAGGCCCACAAGGTGCGGATGCCGCAGAAATTGATGCTAACTACGCCTACGACGGTCTGATCAATTTAGCTGATTTACCTGGTGGGCGCGAAAAAATCAGTGGCGCATTTGCCAACTTTGAAGCGGATGTATACGGCTGGGAAGCACAGTTAAACTGGGCACCCACCGATGGCATTAAAACCAGTACGGCATGGGCTGCTAGCGGACAAAACGCGCTTTCACTGACTAAGGATATGACCCAAGCCAGTGCTTTGGACAATGTCGTATTTCAAACCTACCCAACAAATGGCCTAGATGTAACCGGCATTAGTGCATCAACCATCAAAGTGAATGCCCTTAACGCGGGGACAAACGTTAACGCACATATCTTTTTTAAAGCCCCGGATGGCGTTGAAAGCTGGCCTGATGCCGTGGCTGTCGCTGCTGGTGGCACTGAGCTAACGATTGACACATCAGAGATCGATTTTATTACAGGTTTAGGTGTGCGCTTTCAAGGATTAGACGGCACCGCGACTGAGGCCCAGTACCTTATTGATGATATACGCCTCGATGGTCGCAGTATTTATGATTTTGAGCCTGACGCCTTGGGCTGGGCGGCGCAGGTGAATTGGAGTAATACGTCAGGTATTACCTTGTCTCGGGACTGGGCAGATGACGGGGCACAATCCTTGGCCTTTGTAAAAGATTTAGCCTCTTTGGGGGCGTCCGAAAATATCGTTATGCAAACGTATCCTCAAGGCGGCATCAATGTGGATGGAAAATCAACGCTGACGATGCATGCGTATACGCAAGATTCGGGGGTGGCTACCGATGCGCATATTTTCTTTAAAGCACCGGATGGTGTTGAAAGCTGGCCTGACGCAGTAGCGGTGGGCGCAGATGGGGTTGAACTCACAATTGATGTGTCCGAAATAAACCGTATCGATGGCTTAGGTGTGCGTTTTAACTCGGTTGATAGCAGTGCAAGTGAAGCCAAATTTTATATTGATAATATTCAGGTGGACGGTGCCACAATCGCCAGCTTTGAGGACACTCGAGGCTTTGAACTACAAGTCAACTGGGCGCCGGTATCTGGTTTACAGCGTTCGACTGAGTGGATGGCGAGTGGTGATTACTCCTTGGCTGGTGTGGTGTCAATTGCCACTGGCGATGAGGTGGTCATGCAGGCGTATCCCGAAGGTGGCTTGCTGCTTGGCGATGATGTCAGCACATTAACCCTCACTGCGTATGTGCAAAATGCCAGTAGCACGGTGACGGCTAAGTTATGGGCGAAAGATAAAGATGGCGCATGGCGAGATGCAGGTGCGGTGCCCATGACTGCCCAAGGTGTGCAACTTAGTTTGGAGATTGCCGATTTGACTGAAATTCAGGGATTTGGCGTGCAGTTTCAAGGATTAAGCGAAACTGACGGGCCGTTCTTTATCGATGATGTCGCGTTTAACGAGTAAGCACGAATACCGCTGACGGATCGGCTTCCGTAGCGGTGTAGAGATAACAGTAGGCGCGCCTTAGTACACGAGGCGTGTCGATTTGCACAGCCAACGGGTGTGCCTATGAATTCAGATGTTTAAGGATCTTTTATGAAACACATAAACCACACAAAACGCGGTTTCTCAAAGCAAAAATTAGCCATATGCGTGGGGTTAGGCTTGTTAAATTCGTCATTTTCTTTGTATGCACAAAGCGTGGATGCCACTGACGGCCAAGAAGGGGATTCCCTTGAAGTGATTGAAGTACGTGGCTTAAAAAGCTCATTAATTCAGTCAATGAACAACAAGCGGTTTTCCAATACGATTACTGATTCGATCACGGCAACGGATATCGGTAAATTACCCGATGTCACCATAGCCGATTCACTGCAACGCATAACAGGTGTGCAGATAAACCGCTCCGGCGGAGAAGGCACATCAGTTAATATCCGTGGTGTAGGGCAGGTCGGCACAACCTTAAATGGCGAGCAAATGTTGTCAGCGAGTGCTGTGACCACAGTACAGCCTAATTTTACCGATATACCGTCCACTATGGTATCGGGCTTAGATGTGTATAAATCTCGTGAGGCGAAACAGATTTCATCGGGTACGTCGGGTGTGATAGATCTTAAAACTTATCGTCCATTCAAACTTGACGAAGGTTTGACCGTTAATGCCAAAGCCGAGATCACTGATGGCTCCATGGGGTCTGAAACTGATGAGCTGGTATCTGCCTTTTTTGGCTATAACAAAGACAGCGATTTTGGTTTTACCTTAAACGTCTCTGTATCGAATAAAAATCTAGCGGACTATGTTATTGGCTCAACTGGCAGTGACTGGGGGTTTGCCGCGACCGAAGCATCAACCTTTGCCCAAGATAATGTGGATGCCAACAGTAATGGCAGCACGGACGATGTGTTTTATGCGTTTCAGGGGCATCAAGCGACCAATCAGTATATTGCCCGGGATCGGGTGGGGGTCAACAGTTCATTTCAATGGCAAGTCGCAGATCGTGTGGAGCTAGTAGCCGATGTTTTTTACACCCAAATGGATGAGCTGCAAACCCAAGCTGGTTTTATCGCAGCGCAAGCATGGCAAGGGGTAACCGGCTGGTTTACGCCAAGCGCTAACGGTTTTACCGAACACCCAAATCAAAGCAAAAACCCAGACGGCACTGTGACTACCCTACCTGGCAGTTTCAATTCATTCAGTGCCGGAGTGCTGCAATCCAGACGTAATATGGCGCACTCTGAAGCAAACGCTATCGACCGTGAAGCACTCAATACCAATTTAGAAGTGAATTTTGAACTAACGGATAACCTGTCGGGCTCGGTTCGTTGGGTGCATGGTAAAGCCACTGACGACAATGCGTTAAGTGTGGTGGACTCTTATATCAACAGTGGCTCTCAAGTCGGTGCGACCTATAAAGGTCAAGGCGGTGTCGCATTAAGTGATGTGAACCCTTGGGGTTATGATGGGCAGTTTGCGCAATTACCAGATGGCACTGAAGTGCAGGACTTCACTATGATCCCCATTGGTATTGCGTACACTGGCTCTGAACAGGTTTGGGATTTGCCCACAACACAAATCATTGACGGGCAAGAGGTCAATGAAGTCTTTGGCAGTAATATTTCGCGCTACGCAGCGACCTCAGCGAACTTAACAGGGGCTCAAAAAGAAGCGGAGCTAGATGTGCTGCGTGTCGACGGTAAGTATGCGTTTGATGATCTGGGCCCGATTATTTCGACCGAGTTTGGCCTTCGTTACGGTAAGCGTGATGTGAGTCAGCTATCCTGGATTGGCGGAGTTGCACGGACTAATCAATACGGTGATGCATTTTTATCACGCTGGAAAGACAGCGCAAGCCAGGCACCTGAAACACTAGAATCCTTCATCGATCCTATTTCGTTCGAATCGTTGGATCAAATGGGATTGATCACCCAGATCAGCGATTTTCAAGGCGCTAGCGGTTTAGGCTCATTATACTTTGTTGATCCTGACAAAATGTCTGACCCATTAGCGTGGCACAATCAGGTTTATGGGCAGAATATCCAGTCTCCCGATGGTGCTAATTCTTACGATTTAGAGGAAAAAAATAGCGAAGCCTACGTGCAGTTAAATCTAGATGGCGAAATTGCCGAAATGTCTTATCGCGGCAATGTGGGATTGCGTTACGTTAAAACTGAATTAGACATTAATCAGTCAGAATTAGGCACAAGTGGCAGCGCTACGTATAACGGGGTGTCGTATATTTTATCCGGAGCCTTGGGTATGGTGCCGCCGACGTCAGCGTTACTTAATACTCAGCGTGAATATTCGGATGTATTGCCGTCGGTTAACTTATCGTTGAATTTGACGGACGAGCAAATCTTACGTTTCTCGTACAGTAAAACCGTTACCCCTCATGATACCAACAACCTTGCTGGTGGCATCAATGTGACTCGGGTTTTGGCCTGCGATCTACAACAGCCTGATGGCACCAGTATATTCTGTGCCACCCAAGCGACGCAGCAGGGGAATCCTCAACTCAATCCTTGGCGTTCGACTAATTATGACGTGTCGTACGAGTGGTATTTTAGTGAATCCGGTATGTTAAGCGTGGCGGCATTCTACATCGACATTGAATCTTTCATCGGCAATACCACAGTGCAACTTGCTCTTGAAGATAGCGATGGTGTGGTGCGCGGTTATAACCTTGAAACAGGCGAATTTACTGGTCTGGTGCCTACGTCGACTAAGGGTAATGTTGATGGTGGAAGTGTGAAAGGGATCGAGATTGGTTATCAACAAGGTTTTGATTTTCTTGACGGTGTTTGGCAGAACTTCGGCGTAACAGCCAATTATACTTTTTCGCCAAGTGAAAGCGGTGAAACTGATTACTACGGCGAAAGCACACCTATGTTAGATAACTCAGAGCATCAAGCGAACGTGGCGTTATGGTATGAAGACGAAGGTCTGCAAGCACGTATTGCCGCAAATTACCGCAGTAAAACCTTTGTATCGGTTCGTCGTTTGGGTAGTTATGAACTGGCTAAATTTATCGAGCCAACCTTGTATCTTGATGCGTCAGTGAGTTACGACTTCAATGAACATTTGTCTGTGTCATTACAAGGCACCAATTTAACGGAAGAAACCCGCGATACCTACCTGCAATGGGAGGATTTAATTGATAAGCGTTTTATCAATGAGCGTCGCTTTACTTTGGGTGCGCAATACCGTTTTTAACTCTGTGCCATAGCGCCAATACGGTGCTAAGCCCCTTTTGACCTTAGGTTAAAAGGGGCTTTTTTATATGCTCAATTTATGCATCGTCAGGGGGACAACATCATGCACCGCTGTTAATCGGCGCACTTAACCGGTTCGGCTTTTATCATTGTTTGTTCGTGGTTACAGCCTAGGCCACACCGCACAAACTGCTAATTCACGATGGCTTTAGCCTCGTGGTCACGCTAACGAAGGCGTGCAGGTTATTCACATACACAGCAAAGGGTATTGTCATGAGTGTGGGCGCCACGGGTTTCAATGGTTAACAGACTATTCTGACAGGATTAACGCGCTGTTTGTGCAATGAATTGCTCAACCGCAGTGCGCAGGGACGCGAAAGCTATTTTGCCTGATGGCACTTGATGTAAGGGCCAAAATTCAGCACCGGCAATTTCATTTTTTTGTAACTTGAGGATGGGTTTGTGCGCCAAGGTGGCGACAAAAATCGTATCACAGGTGTGGTAATTGATATTTTTGTACAGATATTGATTGGGCTGTGAGGTGAAGTATTGCCAATTTTCGATATGAATATCGAGCTCTTCAAGAATTTCCCGGCTAAGGGCTTGCTCTAAACTTTCACCGTGGTCCACAAAGCCACCAGGTAAATCTAATTGTCCTTTACCCGGTGCATTACCTCGCTTGGTAAGCAGTATCTCATCGTCAACCACTATGATGGCTGCTACAGCGGTTGCTGTGTTATGAAAGTAAGTAAATTGGCAATCGGTGCAGTAAAAGCGCGCACCGTCGATAAGCGTGATTGTCGCGCTTTGGCAATTCGGACAATGACGAAATATATCATGGCAAGGGGACAGCATATAGACTCGCTCTGTGAACTGAAATTAAGGTAAAGGTTGCTGGATAATATACAGAATATTGGGCTTAAGTGCGGTTAACATAACCGTTACGGTGGCATCTAACACCTTGCCCCATGAAATGACCTAGCCTGATGAGAGTCAGGCTAGGTCATTTTTCTGAGACTAATAGGGGTTGGAAAACGTCGCCAGCGAAGTCGAATCAGCTTGAGGTACGAATAAAAATCGACGTAAGCCGCTGATGCTAGTCCATGGTTTGATACTGTGATTCGCCAATACTTTAAGCGTAAATTCACTATCGTTAGCCGTCAGATTAACACTGCCGATAAGTTGATTTTGTTGACCATTTAAAATAGTCGTTATGCGCTGCTGACCAATCTCTACGGCGATTTCTAGACCGGCGCTGTCGGTATTATCCTGTTGAATATAAAGCTGAAATTGACCCGGCTGTGTGACATTTATAGCGTAACGGGCAAAATCATTGATCTGCTTCAAGTTCGTCAAGTGATGTGGCTTGCTGAGCACATTGCTAGACGTTGCTGCGGGTCCAAAACCATTGACTAAGCTGGATGTCTGGCCAATGGTATAAATGGGCACGGTGAAGCTATGGGGATCATTTATTATCTGATTAAATTTTTGTGTTAGTTTGTTGATCATATCCTTAGCGACGACGGGTTTTTCGGACATTATATTGTGGCTTTCCAGCGGATCCCGCTGCATATCAAATAACGCATAGCCGTGTTCTGCCTGAGGGTACAGGGGCTGATCCTGCGCTGGGTTAAGCAACAGCTTATATTTCTCGGTGCGTAAACCAATAATTTGCTCAGAATAAGTCATGGCAGCTTTGGATTTTTTGTCCAGCGGTGTCCATTGGTTGAAGTGATCTAAGGCGACTTTGACATCATGGGAGGCAATATAGGTTTCCCGGCTATTGTCACCTGACATATCCCCTTGTAAATAATCTAAAAATGGCTGCCCGTCAAAACCCTTGTGTTGGGCCGGCACAGAGGCTTGGGTTAGGGCGATTAAGGTCGGTAATATATCTTTTACATCCACATAGCGTTGCACATCATGACTTTGCCAATGTCCTTGCCAACGAATAAAAAGTGGTGACTTGATGCCATTTTGCCAAGACTGGCCTTTATTGCCTTTTAACTGTGATGGATTGCGCTCTTGCCACTCGCTTTTGAGCATGGCGCCAGCGTTACTTGAGTCCCACCAAGGCCCGTTGTCGCTGAGAAAAATAACCATGGTGTTGTCGGCTAGATCCAGCGCATCTACACGGGCGAGTAGTCGACCGATTTGCTCGTCCATTTCGTTAACCATGCCGTAAAGGTTGGCGATAGCTGGGCGTAACCCTTGTTTCATCAAGGGCTCGGTAAAGCGCTTGGGGGCTATCCAGGGTTCGTGGGGGGCTAAATAACTCAGATAGGCAAAAAATGGTTGTGACTGATTGCGCTCAATGAAATCGATGGCGTAATCGGTGACCACTTCTGATACCCATTTGTTGTGGGAGACTTTTTTGCCGTTCAGCCAGCCAAAACTGTTTTGATGTTGATACAATTCTGCATAGTAGCCCTCATCAAAGCCTCGATCCCAGGGGAAATATCCCGCAGTTTTACCTACGTGCCATTTGCCCCAGGTGCCGGTTTTATAACCAGCATTTTGCAGAATATTAGACATTAAGATTTCATCTTTGGCCATAAAGTCACGGCCGCCATGAACGCCTGATACCCCAGTTTTGTAGGGATCCCTGCCACTGAGTAAGGCGGCGCGAGTGGTAGCGCAAACAGGCGTGACGGTAAAGTCATTGAAGCGCACAGCTTGCTCTGCAAGCCGATCAATATTGGGCGTGCTGATATAAGGATGACCATGGCGAGATAGATCGTCGAAACCGAGATCATCCGCAGTGATCAGAATAATGTTTGGTCGCTGGCCTGAGGTTTCACTGTGCACTAAGTGACTGAACAGCAAAACACCGATAGCTAAAAAAGGCAGTAACTGTTTCATCTTTGCGCTCCTATTCTGAAGTTATTTACAGATATTGTATGGCTTCAGCGTGGGCCATGAGCAGATGATACAGCGTACTGGCAGGGGCTGAGGTGTTAATGACTTGATTGTCACTGTTTAATTGGTCCACGTACAATGCAGGATGTTGCGGGTTCACAAAATGCGTGAGTAAATTTTCGATAGCGATGCGAGCATCATCTAAATAAGGCTCGGGATTGGGTTGGGTTCGTGCCATGGCGAGACTGGCTTTTATCCATTCGGTCATTGGCCAGCAACGTTTTGTTTGTGCAGATTGTCCACTTTTCAGATCGACCTGATCAAATAACAAGCGCTGGTTGCCATTGGTCGTCGACAGACCTAATGCCAGAGCTTGGCGGTAAAGTGTTAGGCAATAGTGGGACACAGGTTTGTTGGTATACCTATGGTACTCTAGCAGTAACCATACCCATTCCATCATGTGACCGGGCTCTACAATATCCCCTTTGGTTTTGGATAACTGCCAATCATGGGTGAAAAACTCGCGTAATACGCCGTGCTCATGATCGTAAAATACATTTTCAAACAGGCCGAAAATCTCTCCAGCATAACCCAACCATTTTGCGTCCCGAGTGGCTTGATAAAGGGCTAAAAAAGCTTCAAATAAATGCATGTGGGGATTTTGACGACGCCATGGATATTCATAGCTTCCCTCTAACCAGCCTGCAGACGAGCCCTTGAGCTTGGCCTCTATGCTGTCAATAAGTTGGTTGGCTTTAAACAGGGCATGCAGGTCGTTAAATACCGCGTAGCGCCATGCATAAGCGAGCAGGAAAAAAGCGCAGTCGTACAGATCGACACTGGGATCGGCAACCTTGTCTTGGTTATCGAGGATATGACTGAACATGCCGCTATCGTCAATTTGGGCGTGCTGTTGCACAAAGTTGTCTAGTTGATTCACCTTGTGCATGGCGTCTTTTAGCCAGCCTTGTTTACTCGCATAGGCGCAACAGAACATTTGCCGTGCTTGAACGCGAATACGTTTATTGGCACTAACGTCAGCTTGTCCATTGGCAAGAAACCCTTCAATGGCACTGCCATTAGGCATAAAACCGTTTTCAGCCCAATAGGGCAGGGTGTGCTTACCCAACCAATTGTCTAATCGGTGAATGGCAACCTGCAGCGGGCTATTTGAAAATTCAATGGCGTATGACATATATTAACCGGTTAACACTGTTTATATTAATCTGTGAGGCAAATATCACACAAAAAATGAACCGGTTCAATTTTTACTTTGTAATTTTATTATTTTGTCTTTTCTGTATAGGCAGAGGTGCTTTCACGAATGATGAATTCATAAGGAAAAACGTATTCTTTATTTTCTGTGACCTTGCCTTGGATCATATCAAGCAACATTTCTGCTGACTTTTCGCCGATTTTTTCCGCTGGCTGGGCAACGGTGGTAAGCGTTGGCACGACATATTTAGACACGTCCATGTCATCAAAACCAGTGATTGAGATATCTTGAGGAATACGTAAACCATTGTCGATAAAGCCTTTCATCGCCGCTATCGCCATTTCATCGTTCATACAAAAAACCGCACTAGGACGATTTTCCATATGATAAAACTGCTCGGCAGCGCTGATACCCGACCAATAGTTAAAGTCACCTTCAATCACCAATGATTCATCAAACTCAATACCTTGTGACTCAAGTGCTTGTAAATAACCTTTCATTCGATCCCGAGTATGGGGATTTGTTTTTAATCCCGAGATAACACCAATGCGTTTATGACCCTGCTGAATCAGGTGCCGTACCACTTTATTGGCTGCGCCGGCGTTATCGATACGTACTGAGCTGTAGGGCGTACCTTCGCAGCTACTGGCACTGACGGCAAATACACCTGCCTTGGGCAACAGTGAATCATTTTCTTTGTATGGACGTAGATTGATTACGCCATCGGCTAGACGAGTTTCAACCATACGAATGAAGTCTTTTTCTTTATTCGATGAATCACGCGTATCCCCCAGTAAAACGTTGTATCCGGCGCGTTGAGCCACGGATTCAATGCCGCTAATAACCTTGGCAAAAAACAAGTTGGCTATGTCGGGTACCATGACCACTATGGTGTTGGCCGTGTTGCTGCGAAACTTTTGTGCAAGCATGTTGGGCTTGTAATTGAGTTTTAGAATGGCCGCTTCGACCTTTTCTAGATTCTTTTTCGAAACACGCTCTGGATGGCTCAGTGCTTTTGATATTGTGCCAGTGGATAACCCTGCTTCTTTTGCCACGTCTCTGATGGTTGTCACTATGCTGCCTTTCTAACTGAATAACGGGAAGTTGTTGACCCCTGAGCGCTAAACTATCGGCGCTAAGAACATCGCTAACTAATATGGGTTCAGTTTACTTAATCTAGCGTTTAACGCCAGTAAATCCCGTTATTAAAGTCATTTGATATTGGCTAGTGGTTAATAAAATGGAAAATTTAACTTGATAAATGAACCGGTTCATTTTATGTTGGTGTTATCTGACCACCATCACTAAAAACGTTGTTGCTGTAACGACAACAGGAATGCAGATCCATGATCTTATCCGTACTCGATATCTCGATTATTGCCGCTTATTTACTCGCCATTGTGGCGTTGGGGTTATACATCTCTAAATCCGCAGGCAAAAACGTGCAAAGCTATTTTTTAGGTGGCAATCAACTCAGATGGCAGTTACTTGGGTTATCCAATGCATCCGGCATGTTCGATATCAGCGGCACCATGTGGATGGTGTACTTGCTGTTTATTTATGGCCTTAAAAGTGTCTACATACCTTGGTTGTGGCCGAGTTTTAACCAAATATTTCTGATGGTTTTTCTGTCCATCTGGTTACGTCGCTCGGGTGTGATGACGGGGGCAGAATGGATCCGCTTCCGCTTTGGTGAAAGTAGGGGGGCGACCTTAAGCCATTTTGTGGTGGTGCTGTTTGCGCTGCTTAGTGTGTTGGGCTTTTTAGCCTATGGTTTTATCGGTATTGGCAAATTTGCCGCCGCTTTTTTACCTTGGGAATTGTCGTTAGACCCGCGTACCAATGAAATTTATTACGGTTTAATTATGACCGCATTGACCTCAGTTTATGTGGTCAAAGGCGGCATGGTCAGTGTGGTATTCACGGAAGTACTGCAATTTGTGATCATGACCGTTGCTTGTATCGCCATTGGCATTGTAGCAATGATGAAAGTTTCTCCGCAGATGTTGGCTCAAGTTACGCCAAATGGCTGGGACAGCCTCGCGTTCGGTTGGAATTTAAGTTTAGACTGGAGTGCCATTCTGGCTCAGGCTAATCAACGCATAATCGAAGATGGTTGGTCGCTGTTTTCCGTATTTATCATGTTGGTTTTGTTCAAAGGCATACTGCAAAGCATGGCGGGGCCGGCTCCGAATTTTGATATGCAGCGGGTGTTGTCCGCCCGAACCCCAAGCGAAGCGGCGAAGATGAGCGGCTTTGTGAGCCTAGTGTTATTAGTGCCTCGCTACATGATGATCACAGGTTTGGCGGTCTTGGCCTTGGTCTACTTTATGCCAGCGTTGAACGCCATGGGACCGGATGTCGACTTCGAGCAAATCTTACCTTTCACCCTAGCTAACTTTATCCCCAGCGGATTGCTGGGTTTGATTATCGCCGGTTTGTTAGCCACCTTTATGTCGACCTTTGCGGCGACCACCAACGCCGCACCTGCCTACGTGGTTAATGACATATACCGTCGTTATATCAATCCCGATGCGTCTGCCCGAACTTATGTACGAATGAGCTACTTAGTGTCCGTGGTGTTTATTGTGCTTGGTACCGCAATCGGTTTATTTATTCCGTCGCTGAACGCCATAGTGTTGTGGTTAGTATCGGCACTTTACGGCGGTTATACCGCGTCTAACTTACTTAAATGGTATTGGTGGCGTTTTAACGGCATGGCGTATTTCGCCGGAATGTCCGCGGGTATTTTGGCCGCGATACCTATGATGTTCACCGATATATCACCGCTGTATGGCTTCCCATTTATGTTCGCGGCATGTCTAGCAACCTGCATTGTGGTCAGTTATATCAGTGCACCGGATGATATTGAAGTCGTTAAGCACTTCTATTTAAAGACACGCCCTTGGGGAATATGGGGACCCATCATTGCTGCGGTACAAAAAGACAACCCGAATATCCGTCCAAATACCGAATTCAAGAAAGACTTGGGTAATGTGGTTGTCGGTATTATCTGGCATACCAGCCTGACCGCGGCACCGATTTTTCTGGTTATTCAACATTGGGGTGGCCTGACCATCGCCACGGGCGTCGCAATTATATCCAGTATTTTACTGAAATATTTCTGGTGGGATACGTTAAGCGACGAACCGCAAGAGCAACACACTTTGCATCAACCTTCTGTCTATTCTCCTGCTCAGCAGGGGAAGTAACATTATTGCGAACAAGAGTACTATTTATGAATAATGACACCTTATTTCATACCCGCGTTAAAGACGTCAAGTCCCAGCACGGGGCATTACTGAGCACGAAAAATCAGCCAATTGAATTGAGCAACGGCGTATTTCAACGTTGGCAGCATCCCATTTTAACGGCTGCGCATGCGCCGTTAAGCTGGCGTTATGATTTTAGTCCGGCGCGAAATCCGTTTTTCATGGAGCGTATCGGGATCAATGCCACGCTCAACGCTGGAGCGATATACTTCAAGGGCAAATATACAGTGGTTGCCCGGGTTGAAGGCAACGATCGCAAATCGTTTTTCGCCGTGGCGCAAAGTGATAACGGGGTCGATGATTTTACTTTCTGGCCGCGTCCCATACGTATGCCTGAAACCGAAGTACCTGATACCAACATATATGACATGCGCCTTACCGAACATGAAGACGGCTATATATACGGTTTATTTTGCACCGAACGTAAAGACCATACCGTACCCGAAGATACTTCGGCAGCGGTCGCTCAGTGCGGTATTGCACGTACCAAAGATTTACTTAATTGGGAGCGTTTAGCTGATTTAATTACCTACAGTGGCCAGCAGCGTAATGTGGTTTTGCACAGCGAATTTGTCGACGGCAAGTACGCTTTGTACACCCGTCCTCAAGATGGCTTTATCAGTGTCGGCGGTGGTGGTGGGATTGGTTGGGGGTTGTGTGATTCAATGGAAAACGCCAAGATTGCGCAAGAAACCATCATAGATCAGAAGGTTTATCACACCATTTCAGAGGTGAAAAACGGCCAAGGACCCGCACCGATTAAAACCGACAAAGGTTGGTTACATTTGGCCCATGGGGTACGTAACACCGCAGCGGGTCTACGTTATGTGCTGTATATGTTTGTGACTGATTTACAGCAACCTTGGGTTATCACCCATAAACCGGCGGGTTATTTACTGGCACCTGAAGGCGAAGAACGCATTGGTGATGTATCTAACGTGGTATTTAGTAATGGCTGGGTCGTTGACGAACAAGAGCAAGTCTTTATTTATTACGGCTCAAGCGATACCCGCTTACATGTCGCCACTTCAAGCATTGCACAGTTATTAGATTATTGTCTTAATTCCCCCCAAGACGGCTTTAGCTCGCATACATCAGTCGAGGCCATTTATGATTTGGTCGCCCTAAATGAGGGATTGATATGAGCCTCGCGGCAACCCATGCTATTTTGACCACGCCGCTGAATCGCCAATCGGTGGAGGGGGAATTGACCCATATCGCCGATTGGTGGGTCAAGCACAGTGTGGATCATGTAAATGGTGGCTTTTATGGGGAAATTGATTTTGTTGCCCAGCCGCTAAGCGACGCGAATAAGGGGGTCATTTTAAATAGCCGCATATTGTGGTTCTTCAGTGAAATGGCACTAAAAGATGACAGTGCTCAGTACAAGACCCTTGCTATCCGTGCTTTTGAGTACTTGTTAGCGCATTTTGACGATAAAGAGCATGGTGGCGCGTATTGGGAAGTGGCGTTTGATGGCCGTTTACTCCAGGGTAAAAAGCAAACATACGCCCAATGTTTCTGTATTTATGCCCTGTGCAGCTATTTCCGTTTAACAGCTGATCCGTTGGCACTTGAAAAGGCGGTCAGCTATTTTAATTTGGTCGAGCAAAATGCCAGAGACGTCAAGTGTGGCGGGTATATTGAAGCGTGTAGTAAAGATTGGTCAAGCATAAGTGATTATCGCTTGAGTGATAAAGATCTTAATTTCCCCAAATCAATGAACACCCATTTGCATGTGTTAGAAGCCTACAGTGCGTTATATCAAGTGCATAAAACCGCCCAGACCGAAGAAGCCCTACGCCACATCATTGATGTATTTCAATTTCATATTATTTGCCATAAAAGTGCACACCTTAAGTTATTTTTCGATATGCAATGGCGGGATCAGTCACAAACCTATTCATTTGGGCACGACATTGAAGCCAGTTGGTTATTGTGGGAGTCAGCATGTGTACTAGGTGATAAGCGTGTCATGGGCAAACTTAAACCGATCATTATCGACCTTGCCCGAGCTTGTTTAGATGAAGCCATAGGAGATGCGGGACAAGTATGTGATGAATTTATTTTTAGCTCGCGAAAGCGGGTATCTACTAGCTATTGGTGGGTACAAGCGGAAGCTTTAGTGGGCTTTATGAACGCCTTTGCATTAACTAAAGATGAAAAATACAAAGCGGCTTGTCAGCCTATTTGGGCTTTTATTCAGCAATATCACATCGACTCTGTCCATGGTGAGTGGCATTGGCTAGCCAGCCAAGATCAAGATACTGACAGTCGGATCTATAAAGCAGGGTTTTGGAAAGCCCCTTATCACAATGGTCGAGCAATGATGGAATTGCAGCGTTTGCTTGGGCAGTCATAAACGACTTACTCACAAAGACCGCGTTTATGCCCATCGTTACTATAAAATTTGAGCGGATCATAATGTTGAAACATATTCTTTTTTGGGGTTTTTTACTGCTCACTAGTTCGCGCGCCCACAGTGAGTTTAGTCACTTTATTACTCGTGAGGGTAGTCAATTACTGGACGGTGATAAGGTGCTGCGCTTTGCTGGTTTACATGCGCCTGAATTACATCGTATTGAAGATGATGAGCGGGGCGTATGTAAGGCTGACAGGCGAGGTTGGGGGCAATATTTCAAATGGCCTACTTCCGATGAGCAGCAAAACTGGATCCGCTCACTGGTGCGCTCAGGGCAAAAGGTGACGCGTATTTACGTACTTTCGGTGGCGCAATCTGATGATGCCATGTGTGAACGGCAAGTCCATATATTGCCGCCGATTGATGCCAGTCACATGCCGCGTCTAAATGAAACGGCTATGCAGGTATTCGACAATATGATTGCTCTGGCAGACCAAGAGGGTTTACGTTTGATCGTGCCGTTTATCGATCATTGGAGTTGGTGGGGAGGGCGTGCTGAGCTTGCGGCATTTTACGCGGAAAGTGCGGACGACTTTTATGATCCTAACAGCAAAACCTATCAGGCCTACCAGTCCATTATTCAACAAGTGATTACTCGCACAAATAGCATTACGGGTCGAAAGTACTTTGAAGAAAAGGCCATCATGGCTTGGGAAACCGGTAACGAATTAAAAGACAGTACCCCTGAATTTGTGACCCCAACCAGCGCACTAATAAAGCGCTTGGCACCCCAGCAGCTTGTTGTTGATGGAAATTATTTAACGGTATTGAGTACGTCCTTGGATGATCCTAATGTGGATATTATTAGCAATCATTTTTACTCGAGCAATCACAACAACAAGCCGCAAACCATTGTGGATAATCTGACGGCGATCCAGGGTAAAAAAGCGTACATAGTGGGCGAGTTTGGTCTGCTGCCTCTGGATCAAATCCAACGTATTCTGCAAGGCGCGGTCAATGTCGATGTCAATGGTGCACAAACATCTGGGGCATTGGTATGGGGCTTTCGTGGCAGACGTCACAATGGTGGATTTTACTGGCACAGGGAAGGCAATTCAGATTACTACAGTTACCATTTACCTGGCTTTGTTGAAGGGGCAGCCAACGACGAACAGGCGGTTATTAATGCGCTAAGGCAGGCTCAAGCCGGTATGTTAGGCGAGCTCAATGCTCCCCCACTGCCTATTCCACTGGCACCCAAGTTACGTCCTATTTCCCAAAACCGAGATATCAATTGGCTGGGCTCGCCAGTTGGACGGCAGTATCGCATTGAACGCAAAGCGTTGAATGACAATCAATGGCAAGTTATCGTCAGTGGCATTACAGACGGTAAAAATCAATATGACTCTCGGGTCGATAACCTGTTTACCGATACCCAAGCGCTCAGCCCCGGAAAAACCTACGTTTACCGAGTCATCGCCAGCAACGAAAGTGGCGAATCACCACCTTCAAACGAGCAACTGTTAATTGTGGCTGATGTTGCAAAGCCCTAATAAGTTACAAGCCCGAGTTCTGATAACCCAGGATGGTTATCGGGACGGCGGCCTTGTGGCCAATGGAACTTGCGTTCTGATGCTGCAATGGGTAAATCATTAATGCAGGCGAAGCGATTTTTCATTAATCCGTTTTCATCGAACTCCCAGTTTTCATTGCCGTAAGAACGAAACCAGTTACCGCTGTCGTCATGCCATTCATAAGCGTAACGCACTGCAATACGATTATCGGTGAAAGCCCATAGCTCTTTGATCAAGCGATATTCTAGTTCCTTGTTCCATTTTGCGGTTAAGAAAGCGGCAGCTTCTTCGCGATTATGGATAAAGGTGCTGCGGTTACGCCATTGGGTATCCACTGTATAAGCGAGGGCGACCTTTTCTGGATTGCGACTGTTCCAGCCGTCTTCTGCTAAACGCACTTTTTCACGGGCGCTGTGTTCATTAAAAGGGGGTAAAGGGGGGCGTGTACTCATGTTGATATCCTTTTTTTTAATACGGTTAATGTTAGTTCGTGGGTAATATTGCGAACTTGTGCTGGGTTTACAAGGCAATGTCTAATCTAGAACAACCTTTGGCTGGCACCGCGCAGCAAATCAGTACTTCGTTGTCTTCTATCGGAGCGCTAGGTGTACTGCGATAGGTCACTGCACCCGATGTTAATTTCACTGTACAGGAACCGCAACTGCCACTTCTGCAGCTAAAATCGGGTGCTAGGCCATGTGCTTCAGCTACCTCTAAAATAGTGGGCTCGCCTTTGTGCCATGGTTGTTCGAATTTGCTTTCGGTGAAGCTGATTATCGTGCTCTGGGCTTCGTTTTCTGCGCTATTTTCTATTGTGTTTTTAGGCTTAGACATTATTTTACGACTGTGTTCTATCCTACGCTCCGCTTCGGCTGCTTGGCGTATTAAAGTAGACGGGCCAAAGGTTTCTGCATGTATATTGTCATCAGCGATGTTAAGTGAGATTAATGTGTCGTACATGGCCTGCATAAAACCTTGAGGCCCACACAAATAAATGTCACATGCCTTATGGGCGGTATTTAAATCGAGTATTGGCTGCAGTAACTCGGCAGTAATACGGCCTTTGGCATGATAATCAATAGCTGATTGCCCATCGTCAGGTACAGAACTAAGCACTGAGTAATAGCGTATTTGCTTGGCGCTTTTGCTCTCTAAGTCTTTGAAGGCGGCGCTAAACGCCCGCTGTGCATTATTTTTGGCCGAATGAATGATGGTCATTGGCCGTGTGTAGCGGGTACGCAGCCTTTCATTTAGGGCATCTTGGGCCATGGCAATCATAGGCGTAATGCCGACCCCAGCACCAATTAATACGGCTGGGCGCTTAGCGTGGTTATCAATGTGAAATTCACCTTGTGGAGCTTTGATATCCACTAAACTACCAATCGATAAAGTATCATGCAGTGCTTTTGACACGAGTCCATCGGGCTCTCGTTTAACCGATATACGATAGTGGTCAGCGCCGGGGGCTGATGAAACCGTGTAGTTGCGTATTTTTTGTTTTTGCTCAGGCCCCGTAGGAATACGCAGGGTTAAATGCTGCCCAGGGTTAAACGGCAGTACTGCACTTGCATCATTGGGCGTTAGGTAGAATGAGCGTATCGTAGTGCTCTCATCGACTATTTTTCCGACCTTGAATGTCTGCCAACGGTTGCGGGTTTCTTGGGCTTTGCGCACGGCATCAGCGTGCTGCCAAGTGCCAGTTTGCATGGTGTTTGGGGAGTAATCGCTAAAGCTAGCGCGAAACGGTAGGGCATTTTTTAGGCGTATGCCTTTAGATAAGGTAAACTGCCAGCCACGCTGTGCGCCTTTAAACGTAACAATGCGGGGATCGTCCTCAAGTAACACCTCTACCGTGCCGGTTAACATCAGCAAGTCACCTGTGGTGAAGTCCGTAAATATCAATCCTGCTTTTGGGTTGACCAAAAAATTACCCATGGTATTAAAGAAGTTGTTACCCGCGTAATCAGGGATCCTCAGTATATCAGCGGGCACGTTATCGTTATTTACCCCCACAAAGCCTGGCATGCCACCTCGATGGGAGACATCGACTCCTAATGTGTGTTGATGACTCTTTTTTGCTGTTGTGCCCGCTGAACTGGCGACAAAAAAGGTATCGGCCTGATTGATAACGTTTTTGGCTGATGTATCCAAACGCTTAAAATACTCAGGGGCGGGGGCAGCAAACGTTTCGTCTACAGAGCGAATAAAACGAATATCCCGAGTCTGAATATATTGCGGGCAATTGCCAAAAGACTGTTCGATTTCTAAGGTTAACTGTTGTCCTGCTATATGGCTTATCCTGGCATTAACGCGATTTCGACGTCGCGTTGGCACTTCAATACCCAATAACCCAAGACGTGCGCCCGTGGTGAGCGAACCGAGTAGTGGATCCCCCTTTAACACCTTGCTGTTTAGGGATAGCTCAGTTGGCGTAGGTGATTGAATAAAGCCGGGCGAACCAGGCAGAATCGATGCCCAAAGTTGCTGGTTCTCATCAGTGCTACCGACGACGACAAAGGGTAATTGCTTAAAAAATTCACGGTGTTGATCTGGCATAAAAGAGCGGATAGCACGGCGACCAATGGCGTCCATATGCTCAAGTTTACCAGCACGGTTTTGCATTTGCTGCTCACCGATATGGAAAGGGGCTTGGCGGTCGTTGGGGATCATAGGGTGCTCCGCTGTATTCAAAGCTGCGTTATGCTTAACGCTTGGGGATCGGGCCGCGTACACCGGCCCCGTTATGTTTTTAAAGCGACTAACTGTGTTTAAGCAAGCAGGCCAGCTTTGGTCGTGGCCATGGGTTTGAAACCATCAAGTGCTTCAACGTTGGCTAAAAAGCGGCGCACGTTAGGATAAGCAGCTAAGGATACATTGCCCTCTGGGGCGTGAGCTGTGTAGGTATATATAGCCACATCGGCGATGGTGACACTATCGCCGACTAAAAATTCGCGACCAACTAAATGCGCCTCAAGTTTCGTGAACACGCTGTCGGCAGTCGCCTGAGCGAAATCCGCATCTAACGGGGCGTTGAATACCGTGATTAGGCGCGCCGCACAAGGGCCAAAGGCAATTTCACCTGCAGCCAAGCTTAAGAATTTTTGTACTTGGGCTTCTAGCACGGGATCCGAAGGTAAAAAAGCGGGAGCGTACTTACGTGCTAAGTAGACCAAAATAGCGTTTGAGTCTGAAATAACCACATCGCCATCTTCAAGAACGGGTACTTGACCAGCCGGGTTTAGCGCTAGAAACGGTGCCTTTTTGTGTTCACCACGGGCTAAATCAACATTGATAACGTCATGGGCGATACCAGCTAAGTTAGCAAAAAGTTCTGCACGCTGCGCGTGGCCTGAAAGAGGAAACGAATGGATACGTATGGCATTTGACATAAAATTAACCTTCTTTGCTTGTATTACATTATCGCTTTGCAAAGAGATGGTGCCAGCTTACTTTGCCGGTGGCGGTTTCTCTTGCGTCGTGTTGCACAAATAATAGGCATGAAATACTCTATGAACAATATGTTGATTTGTGGAATAACTATGTACAATTTGTTCATAAATGAAGTTGGTCGATAATAGGAAACTGCGATGGATACGTTAGATGGCATGCGAACGTTGGTAGCCGTTGCGCGGCAAAAATCTTTTACGGGCGGGGCTAAACAGCTGGGTATCAGTACCAAGTTGGCCAGCAAGTATATTGGGCAATTGGAGTCAAAACATGCCGCGCTATTGTTTCACCGCACAACGAGAAGCGTGACACTCACTGACACAGGGCGTGCGTATTTTGAACGGTGTGTGCCATTGTTAGAGCAAATTGATGAGTTAGATGATGTTATCCAACATAGACAAGCCTCGCTATCAGGTACGATCCGTTTAACTGCCCCGACTGCGTTCGGTAGCACTAAGTTAGTGGATGCACTGGCGCCTTTTTTACAGTTACATCCCAATATTAGGGTAGAGCTGAGCTTGTCTGATCAGCACGTCGCCATTATCGATGAAGGCGTAGATGTAGCCATACGCTTTGGGCAATTACAGGATTCGACCCTTATTGCCAAGAGACTCATGCGAATGCGTATCGTGGCATTTGCCTCGCCTGAATATTTAGCTCGCCACGGCAAACCAAGCCATCCGAGTGCGCTGGCGACGCACAATTGTTTATTGCAAAAGTCCCAAGTTGATCCGGACAATTGGAAATTCAAAGTGGATGGTCAGCTCGTGATCGTCAATGTTCAGGGTACGTTTGCCTCTAATTCGCCAAGGGCAGTAACGCAAATGGCCAGCCAAGGATTAGGGATAGGTATGGGCCCCAAGTACGTAACCGAGCCCTATGTAAAAGACGGCAGCTTGCAGCTGTTATTTGAAGATTACGAAGCGAATGAACTCATTTTAAATGCGGTGTATGCCTCCAATCGACATATACCGGCACGCATAAGAGCGTTACTTGAGCACCTAGCGGTGGCATTTAAACAGTAACACTCGGTTCACTTTGGCTGAGCAACCATTCATGTATTTCCTGGCGCTGTTCAAGTACAAACAACAAGACGACATCGCCGTGTTCGGCTGCCGCCACTGCTTTTTGCGCGCCTTGTAAAGGTGAGTCTGCGGTGAGAATGCCTTGGTCGTCAACGCCCATTTCGAGCAGAAATTGGCGGGACAGGGCAGGGACTTCATGAGGGGCGCGACCGCGTAAGTATTTGTCTAATTCAGCGATAACATACACAGCGGCATCAAGCTCTCTTACGGCCGAAGTTAGGTTATGCATATCGTCGTTACTACGATCGCCAGCGTGGCTAAACATGCTTATGTAGCGGCTAGCGTTAAGTTGCTTGGCCATATTCACCACGGCTCGCATGCCGTGCTCATTATGGGCGAAATCAACAATTACCTGTCGGCCGTTTATGTGATAAACGTTCCCTCTGCCTGGGTTGTCTTGGCTGTCGCTGCCAAACTGCTGTAACCCTTGCATTATGGCAGCTTGGGGTAAATGTAAGGCTTTGGCTAAGCCCACCACTCCTAATGCATTTTGCACATTATGCACTGCTGCCCCATTTAACGTCATGGGTACGCGGTTCACATGGCAGATGGCATCATATTGGCCTTGGTGGTGGTAAATTATCTCACCTTGGCGAATGAAAACCGCTGGGGCGCCTAACTGTAATTGCTGCTGGATAAGCGGATTGAATTCATCACAACTGAACCAGCATATGCTTGCTTTGACGTGCTTGGATTGGCTGATCACTAGTTGGTCATCGGCATTGAGTACTAATACATTGCACTCGTCTAAGGCTTTGGCCACCACAAATTTTGTTTGTGCCAGTTCTGCCACCGTGTTGATACCGTATTGACCCAAATGGTCGCTAGCAACATTGGTGATAAGGGCAGCATTGACTTTTTTGACGGGTAACCCTCGGCGCAATATTCCGCCTCGGGCCACTTCTAACACGGCTAATTCACAGCGGGTGTCGCGCAGTAACATGCGTGCGCCGCCCGGGCCTGAGTAATCACCGTAATCAATGATTTCGTCTCCCACACGAATAAAGTCTGTGGAGGTAACACCCACACAAATACCAGCGGCTTTGGCCATTTGTGCGGCTAACCTGACACTGGTTGATTTACCATTGGTGCCAGTGATCAAGGCGCTGGGTATATCTTTATATTGCGCCCAAGGGATGGATTCAAGGTCGGGGATTTCCCGCACCGGCCATGTGCTGGTTGTCGCGCCCATACCCAAACTAATGTGATCATCATCCAGTAAACAGCTGACCTGGTGCTGCTCAGCGGCATGCATAAGTGCAAGCATCGCTGGATTTTTTTCCTGTTTTAGCTCAGCCGCTATAACGTGTAAACGTGCTGACCAGTCAGGAAGTGCGCTGTGTTGCAACTCGCTAACCGTGCAATCCCAGGCCAGTTCGAGCACATCACAGGCGCTATACAATGAATCTAGCGGCGCGCTAAGGGCAAAGTTAAGGCCGAACTGATGCAGCCTATGGGTATAAGACTCTTGCTTCCAGTCAAATTCTGACAGTAGATGCTCAACCCATTTTTGTAAGCAGCTCAGTACTGACTGTTGCTCTATTCCTTCGAACAACACGTCAATAATTGCGCCGGATTTATCCCACAGTAGGCTTGGTCCTGTTAGCCGGCGTACCTCGTCTAATTGCAAAGTAAGCATTTTACGTTAATCAGCCTCTTCGTCGTGTTCAACCACTAAGCGTACGCCGCGTTCGTCCTGCACAAGGCGTTGACCGGATGTGAGCTCAAATTTATGTTCAACGGGTTCAAACAGCTTATCTGGGTAGTTATTTGAAGGAGCAATATCGGCAGGTTTGACTTCTACAGCACAGTTAAAGTGCACGATTTGTTTCCAGCTACGGGTAATGTCATCCCCTAAAATAATCAGCAAGTCACCCTCATGGCAATCCGTTAGCGCCTGTTCGATTGCATCTAACTCCGAAGGAATAACTTGAATTGCTTGTTCGTTGACACCGGCCTCAAGCAATGTCTTTTTCAATAACAAAGGCACTTCATCATGCCCTCGGCCACGACGGCTATCGTCGGCTTTACAAATGAAACTATCGAAATGTTGAGCGACGATTTGTGCCGCCTCAATAATATCTTCGTCTCGTCTGTCGCCGGGCATCGCCAAGACCAATCGGCGCTTACCGCTAACATCTAAACGGGTGGCAAGATCGGTAATCGACTGGATGGCAGCTGGATTGTGAGCGTAATCAAGAATGACTTTAAACGGATGCTCGTCATAAATATTTAGACGGCCAGGTGCTTGATAGAAAGAGGTACTAAAAATTCGTAATCCTTGGCGTATGTCTTCCAAAGGAATGTCAAAACTGTAAGCCATCGCAGCAGCAAACATGGCATTTTGCACGTTATGCATTGCCTTACCTTCGATGGTTGCCGGGATCAAGTGGGTCCACAGCAGTGGAATATGCGCGCCTTTGTCGTACAAGGTGATCATGTCACCATTGATGCCTTTTTCCAGTACCGCTGCCATACCACCACTGCGGATATGTTCGCGTACCAGGCCATGGCCTGGATCCATAGTGACGTAGCAAATACGTTCAGCGTCGCAATAATCTGCCATTTGTAAACACAGCATGTCATCGGCGTTGAGCACGACGCAGTCTTTGGCCACTTCGACCACAACGCGCTTAATTTGTGCTAGCTGTTCGACTGTGTCGATGCCACGTAGTCCTAAATGGTCTGCGGTGACATTTAAACAAGCGCTCACATTCGATTGAGTGTATCCCAAGCCGCGCTTAAGTATGCCGCCTCGCGCCGTTTCTAATATGGCAAAATCCACATTAGGGTCTCGCAGTACGATCTGCGCTGAAGTGGGGCCAGTCATATCTCCTTTGACGGAAAGATGGCCATCAATATACACCCCATCAGTGGATGTCATGCCGGTGGTAAAGCCAGCACTTTTGACTATGCTGGCGAGCATTCGGCTGGTGGTAGTTTTACCGTTGGTGCCTGTGATAGCCGCCACTGGAATACGCGCTTTACTGCCCGCTGGGAACAGCATATCGAGTACTTTGCCTGCCACGTCTCTTGGTTTGCCTTCACTGGGGGCAACATGCATACGAAAGCCTGGCGCAGCGTTGCATTCACAAATTCCGCCACCTATCTCTTTATACGACTTACTGATGTCGTCGGTGAGAAAATCGACGCCACCAATGTCTAAACCAATGGCTTTAATGGCGCGTATGGCCATATTGCGGTTATCTGGATGCACTATGTCTGTTACATCAATTGACGTGCCACCCGTGGATAAATTGGCAGTCGAACGTAAATAAAATAACTGATCTTTTGCAAGTACTGTATCTGAATTGTATCCCGCTTCTTCTAGCAGACGCTCTGCTTGGTTGTCTAAATCGAGACGGGTTAACACTTTTTCATGACCGATACCACGGCGCGGATCCAGATTCACGGTATCAATTAATTCACTGATTGTGGCACTGCCATCGCCAATAACATGACCGGGCACGCGCTTAGCGACAGCCACTAGTTCATCGTTCACCACTAACATACGATGGTCAAAACCGGTTAAATAGCTCTCAACCAAGACCGCTTTGCCAGTACCAAACTGCAAGGCTTCATGGAATGCGGCACGCACTTGTTCATCATCAAGCAAGTTAATACTGACGCCGCGGCCATGGTTGGCATTGAGTGGTTTTACGACAACGGGATAACCGATTTTACGGGCGGCGCGCACAGCTTGTTCTGCACCATAGATCATGATTTGCTGGGGAACCGGTAAACCTAAATCGTTCAGTAGGTTGTGGGTGTCCTCTTTATCGCAGGAAATTTCCACTGCAATATGCTTGGTTTCACTGGTGATCGTAGCTTGAATACGGCGTTGATATTTACCATGACCAAATTGCACCAAACTATAATTATTTAAGCGTAACCATGGTATTTCACGGTCTTCAGCCGCTTTTACGAGCGAGCCCGTGCTCGGGCCGAATTCTTTGCGCTGAGCCATGCGCACAAAATCGTGCAGCTCGGTAGAGAAGTCAAAGTCATCGGCAACTTTAGGTTCAAGTTGAGCTTGTATTTCTTTAGGCATGAGGTGAATGAGCAGCAACATGCCTAGCTTGCCGGCTTCTAAGCCGACATCGCGCTGATGATATTGATAAACGACATCATAACACCCCACTTTTCCGCTGCTACGGGTTCTGCCGAAGGTCACATCTGCGCCCGCCAGTTCTTGCAACTCTAGGGCGACATGTTCCCAAATATGGCCTATCCAGGTTCCTTCATCTTCTTTCAAACGACGAATGAATCCTCCTTCTTCGCGATACGAGCAACCGTGTTTTTGTAACGAGGGCAGTGCCGCAATCAGCCCATCAATAAAATTTTGGCCGAGTTTAACTGACGGCCAATTCTCCAGTTCACCAATGTCAATCTGATGACGAATGACCGGGAAGTTGGCATAAATGTTAGGACCTACATAAACATTGGTACTGAGTATTTTCATCGCTGAGTCTTTCCTTGAGTGATTATTATCGATGCCACATTGAAGCGAAAATCTAGTCGTTCGCTTAGCGTAAGCGACCAGTGCCGGGCATAAAGAAAGCCTTTAAGAGGATCTCTGAAGGGATCCATTCTGCTAAAGTATAAAAAAAAAGCAGCCTAAGCTACTTTTATTATCGGTTATGATCTAAAGCCTGAAAATAAGGCGCTATTTAACGTACGCTTGTTTGCTGTTTAAGTCAAAACGACTGCCAGCAGACAATATATGCACCTTTAAATTAAGCAATGTTAGGGCTTCGCCTCTATTGGCTTCAGCCATAGATGAATATTCTATGTTCGACGGGTCGATAACGGTAATCGCACCACTGCCTACCACGGTGAACTCGTTATTTTCATTGATGAATGCGGCAGTGTCTTCGTCCAAGCCTAAGCCAATCAAAAATGGATTGTAGGACACGGCACTTAGCAAGCGTGCTAAGCGGTTACGTTGGTTGAAATGCTGATCAATCACAGCCGTATTAACCAAGCCTAACCCCGGGGCTAAACTGACGCCATTTTCAGTGGGTACAATACCTGTGCTGCCAGCTGTGATCATGTGCTGTGACACAATCGCAGCACCAGCAGAAGTACCAGCATAATGTACGCCTTGAGCGTTTAGCTGTCTGATGGCTTTGGCTATTGGCGTGCCGCCTAAAATAGTCGATAAACGCAGTTGATTACCACCGGTCACAAAAATGGCGGTGCTTTGCTCTAAGATTTCGACATATTCTTGTTTTTGCGCGTCTGAGCGCTCAGTAATAGGCAGTACATGGGTCGTACCTGCTCCCAATTCATTAAATAGGGTTTGGTAGCGATCACCTGTGTCATCTAACTGAGAGGCAGTTGGAATGACAGTGATTACGGCATCTGCGCCGCCGGCCAGTTCCACAAATTTTTGTAGGATTTCTGGGTTGTGTAACTTGTCTTCAGCGCCACCGATAGGGATAACATAACCCCGGTGAGTACCTGCAATATCAGGAGAGGGCATAATTAATTCTCAAAAGAGCCTTTTTTTATTATTTCGTTAGCAAAAATATGCCATTGCCCTTGGGCCATGACGTGGTTAATACGGTTTGCTTGATCTAACACGATCAAGTCAGCATCACTGCCTATGTTTAAGTTGCCTTTGTGGGCAAAATTCAGTAACGCTGCCACGTTACTGGTGAAAAAGGGCAAAAAGCGTTCAAGGTTAATGCCGTCGTCAAGTAACTGATAAAACACCTCTGTCATTGACGTTGAGCTGGCGAAGTCCATTTTGGTCATGTGACCGTGATGATCGAAACAAGGCAGGCAGCCGCCGCCATCAGAACTAATTGTTAGCTTATCTTGGGGGAAATCCCCTTGCATATAACGCAGTAATGCCGCGGCGGGTTCGTAACCTACATCGCCGGTTTCAAAGGCCGTTACGTCTATCCAACAACCTAATTTTGTGAGCTCACATGCTTCATCAAAGAGCTCTCGACGACGATTTACATGAGTCGGATTGTACGTTCTGGCTGGGATTTCAGCACTGGCAATCGCTTCTCGAACCAAGGATAAACCTCGTTCACCATCACCGAGATGCAAATGTATTATCCCTGCTTTCCCTGTCATTAAACGGGCGACATGGGCTTCAGATGCGATTTTAAGTAATTCATTTAAAGTCGGTTGACTAGAGCGATGGTCACTAATAGCCAACTCACCCACGCCTATAATTGGGTCGATAAAGACAATATCAGATTTCACTGATCCGGTTAGCGTGGTCGGAGGTAAATGATAACCACCAGTATAACAATACGCAGACAGACCTTCTTCCCGTAAGGCATAAACTTGTGCCAACAAGGAGGCCGTAGTACGGGTGAGGTCGTCGGTACCCAATAAACCTAAAACGGTGGTCACACCTGCTCGAGTGAATTGGCTCAGTGGCACAGGCGGCACACGTGTTGCAAAACCAGCCTCGCCGCCACCACCGGTAATGTGGGTATGGGCATCGATAAAGCCTGGGATCACGGTTTGACCTTCAACGTCTATGACTTGCACGTTTAACTCTGCGCTTAATACCGGCACAGTATCACCGACGTATACGACTTTTCCGCCAGCAAGCAGCAAGTGTTTTCGCCCCTTGGCCTCAGGAGCGAATAACATGGCATTTTTAATCAGTGTGATGGCAGGGGATTGATTCACCGGAACTCTTAATGGGGATACCTGAATAATCGTGATCCTAAAGCACCCGCCCTGGATAACAAAGACATTTGTGTGAGTTTAGTGACAAATAGCGTAATCAGCCAAAATTGACCCTAGCAACCGCTATACTTCACTGGTTCAGGCTAGGCTATTAGCGGCGTAACGCTAAGTTGCGCAGACGCTTCTATTTCATCGCATCACGTATGTTTTTTGTGCCCAGCGCCTTGCGCAAACGTTCAATGCCTTGTTCGTCAGGTATACCAAAACGCAGAGCATTTCCTTCGTCGCATAGGCGCACGTATATTCCCTGCTTACATAGGGCGTCAAATAGCGCTGGAGCGTGGGCAGTTAACAAGGTTTTAAATAAAGTAGTGCCCTGCACCGGGACGTTAAATATGGTGGTTAATACATTATGCAATGCTTCGCTTAAGTTATTTAATACCTCCCGCTGTGCGTGCTGCCAATGTTTATCAGCTAAGGCTTGTGCGCCAACGTATTGTGCTGGGCCATTGACAGACCACGGACCTAGGGCATGCATAATGAGCGTTAGCCAATCGTCGCTGGCTATCACAAACCCGAGTCTTATCCCTGCTAATCCAAAGAACTTGCCGACTGAGCGTAAGATAAGCAGTGCGTCTTGGTTTATTTGCTTATGCGTGGTGTTAGCGCTTAATAATGGGGCCATTGAATGTTCTGGCGTGGCATCCATAAAGGCTTCGTCAATAATCAACAGGCCATTTTTAACACTTATCATCTGAAGCAAGTTGGTTAATTGGGCGCTTGTGTGCAGTTTTCCAGAAGGATTATTGGGGTTAATAATAAGTACTATGTCTCCCTGGCCAATCAGGTTTACATCCGGACTATCCGTATAATCAAGGGTAATGAAATCAGCATTTTGCCACGCCTTTCTATGTTCTTGATATCCCACTATGGGTAGCCATACACGTGCCGCCTTAAAACCTCGTTGTTTACACAATTGTGGGAGTATTTGAATAATACTTTGGCTGCCTGGTGTCGCGAGTAAATGTGTGCTGCGGTAATAATGACGAGCTGCACTTAATAATGCGTTGCTTGCTTGAGGTAAGCGCTGCCAGCAGGCTTGTGGTATCAATCCTACGGGATAGGAAATGGGCGCAATGCCGGTGGATAAATCGAGCCAATTTTGCCGGGCAATATGGTAACGCTTAGCCATTTCACCCAGTTGACCGCCGTGCACTAATGCCGGTTCATTCGGCGATGTATTCTCGTTCATACAAATGCTTCCATTAAAAAATTGCTTTGCTCACTAGGGCGCAAAATAACAGCATAAAGGTGAATATCCAGGCGCTGCGTTTTACTAGCCTAATACTCCTAGGAATATCACCTAATGCGACTTCTCGGCCTCGACCCAAAATAGGGCTGTGAATGATGTTGCCTTGGTATCGCGAGGTGCCGCCTAAGGTAAAGTCTAAAACACTGGCACCGGTCGCCATACATCGCCCACCATTTTGACTTTTATACTGCCGAGCTTGCTGCCATGCGAAAGGTAAAAGCTTGAAATAAAAAGGCTTTGGTCCTGCCAAAACATACAATAATGAAGTGCAGTAGGTACTTAGCCAGCCGATGTGATCATCGACCCGAGCCGCCCACCAACCGAAATATAAAAAGCGTGCTGTTTTATAGCCCCACATAGCATCTAGGGTGTTGATTAAGCGGTGCAACACGACTAGAGGGGCACCGCCAAGCACGAAATAAAAGAGACTGGCGATCACCCCATCGTGACCGTTTTCTAACACCGACTCCACCGCCGCTCGGCTCATATCTTGTGTTGTCAGTGTTTGGGTGTCGCGACTCACCATGTAGCCAGTGAAATGCCGAGCGCACGCCATATCCCCTTGTACAAGCGGTTGATATATTTGTAAAGTGTGCTGTTGCAGGCTTTTCAGGCCAATAGCTAAGTACAGCAGAACACTATTGAGTAACCATATCAGCGCAAGCAATAGCGGAGAGTCACTGCTTGCGGCATAAGCGATAGAGTTGAGTACCCATAGGGCAACTGGCAGGGGCAGCACTAATAATGCCCAGCACAGCATACCTTTGAAACGTGTTTTTTTGCGCTGAAGCCGGGCTTGCTCTGATGAGCGCGGCGGATTAAATTTTGCGGCTAGGCAATTAGCTAAGTGACCAAACCCTATTAGTGGATGAAAATGTTTGGGTTCGCCTAAGGTGCGATCTAAAAGCAAGGCAAATACTAGCTGTGATCCGCTTAATGCTAAGGATGAGAAGGACAAAAAAGTGCTAATGAAGTCAATCAATGAGGCCTGCCCAATGAAGGTTTTTGGACCGATACATGAGTTTCATACCTTGGGTGTTATTCAGTAACACGGGTGTGGTAAATAGGCTCATCAGGCAAGCTAGGGCGTCGCCATGGCTAATAATTAAGATGTTCTCAGCGAATGATTGAGTGGCTAACTCATGCAATGCAGCTACTATACGCTGACGCACAGTGTCAGTGGTTTCGCCGTATCCGTGGGCATTGCCTGCCGGCTGAGACGTGTGTTGATAGCAGTGCTGTTGGAATTGGGTGAATTCCGGCAAATCCTGCAAAGCTTGACCTTGCCAGCAGCCGAGTTGACGTTCAGCGAAGCCGGGTAAACTGTGGTGTGCAATGCTCAGTTGTTGGGCACATATTTCAGCGGTTTGTTTGGCGCGCCCAAGGTGCGAACTGACAATGTGCTGAATATTCCATTGTTTGGTTTTGCTCGCAAGCACGCGTGCTTGTTGTTTACCTAACGCTGTCAACGGACTCTCCATGTGTCCTTGGAGTATTCCTCGGGCATTGAATTCGCTTTGCCCGTGACGACAAAGGTAGAAACATTTTGTGAGCGGCAAGTGTGTTAAAACAGGCATAAAGGCTTCAATACTCGACTAATTATGCGCAGCCGTATCGGCTTGGTAGAAGCGCCGAGCCACATCGATTTGCTCGCACATTATAGCGACTTCATCCAGCATACGGCTGGTCATGCGGTGCACTTTGTCGGCGTTGGGATGAAATATAAACTGCTGTTTGGCCGCAGGGATATGTTGCCATTGCCCCCAGTTTATCGAGTCGGGTGAGTCTGCCGCATGTTGGGTGGGCTGAATAATGACCTGTGGTAAGGCAACCAATACTTGTTCTAACCCAACTGAAGGGTAATCATCTGTGGCATTCATAAACGGATTTTGTGCGCCACAAAGAGTTAATTGTTGTTGCGGCCATGCATTGTTTGCAACTGTTCGAAGGGGACGCGACCACAGCTCATAAAAGGTGATAACGGGGGCCTTGTGTGCGTATCGTTTTTCTAGCGTTGTGAGTTTTTGTTGGTACTGTGATGCGGCTTTTTCAGCGGCTTCTTCGCGGCCTGTAAGCTGGCCCAGCATGAGCAATTCATCAGCCACTTGGGCTAACGTTCTGGGATTCGAAAACACCACTTTAGTGTGGTATTTCTGCAAGCGCGATAAATCATCTCCGGGATTACCGGTTTTCCATGCGATAACGACATCAGGTTGCAATTGGACAATTTTTTCAATCTGCAGGCGAGCATAATTACCAATTTGCAGGATCTCTTTTGCTGCCTCTGGATAATCAGCATGGGCTGTGGTGGCAATAAGTTGCTGACCAGCACCGATTTCAAACAGCGATTCCACAATATGTGGCGCTAGCGCGATAATGCGCAATTTTTGCCGCTTTTCTTTACTCAGCTGTATTATTTGTTGAAAATTAGCGTTAGTGGTCTCTTTGGCCGTATCTAAGGTATTTGCCAGTGCATGAATACTCGGCAGACAAAGCAGAGTACTGATGAGCAGCCCGAGTCGCTTACTGCACCGCCAGATAGCCATTACCAGTCAATTCCTTTTTGTGCTTTTATGCCAGCTTCAAAGGCATGTTTGATTGGACGCACCTCACTTACCGTATCGGCTAATTCAATCACTGCGCGGTGGCAGGCGCGGCCGGTGATCACCACATGTTGGTTCTTAGGTCGATTTGACAACGCGCGGATCACATCGTCTACCTCAATGTATTTGTAGGTCAACATATAGGTGATTTCGTCGAGCAGGAGTAAGTCAATGGAGGGGTCTTGTAAACAGGCTTTGCTGAATTCCCAGGCCGTTTGCGCCGCTGCCATGTCGGTTTCTTTGTCTTGGGTTTCCCAAGTAAAACCTGTGCCCATTACATGAAATTCTACGCCGAGCTTTTCCAATAAATCGCGCTCGCCGCAAGGCCAAGTACCTTTTACATATTGTACCACAGTGGCTTTTAAACCATGACCTACCGCTCTGGCAACGGTACCAAAACCCGAGGTTGATTTACCTTTGCCGTTACCCGTGATGACGATCAGTACCCCTTTTTCTACTTGTGCATTGGCAATACGTTCATCGACTTTGGCTTTTTGTTGCTGCATGCGTGCCTTGTGGCGGGCGTTATTGTCTTGGTTATCGGACATAATGTTGTTCTCCCTGGGGATGTTGTGTGGTCGAGGTGGATAATTTAGGGCTAGCGAATTGTTGTTGAATAAACGATTCGATTGTGTCCCATTTCAAGTGTGTTTGACATGCCTGGGCAAGTCGTTCAATTTCGTATTCTTGTTGGGCGTCATAGTCTTGGGCAATATCGGTATGGGCGCCAGCCCAAAGCAGCAATTGTTGCAGTGCTTGTGGTTCATCGAACAGGCCGTGTAAATAGCTGCCTGCTACTTGATTATCATCACTGATACAGCCTTCTTGTTGTCCATCGTCCAATAGGACAAGCGGCGCTGCATCGGGCGCTCGAACACTGGAGCCGATATGAATTTCATAGCCGCGAATGGGAATATCCGTGTTTTTGCTGTATTTAAGACACAAGGTACCAGTGCTTTGGGTGAGCTGTTTTTGGCGATGCAATTCAGTCTCAATGGGCAAGTAGCCCAAGCCTTGGCTGACCCCCGGGGAATCCTCGATACCATTTGGGTCGGCGATGCTATTGCCTAGCATTTGATAACCACCACAAATACCTAGAACTTTACCGCCGTAGCGAAGGTGGCGCTGTAAGTCTTTGTCCCAATGTAATTTTTTAAGTAAGGCAAGATCGGCACGCACGTTTTTACTGCCGGGCAGAATGATTAAGTCACAGGCCGGGATAGCAGTACCTTGGGGCACAAATGTTAGCTTTATTTGCGGGTGTACCCGTAACATGTCGAAATCGGTGTGGTTGCTGATGCGTTTAAACACAGGAACACATATACGTAATCGTATATCATCTTGATGCAAATTTTGCTCTGCTTGAATGGCATCCTCGGCGGCGAGTTGTAAATTGTGAATATAAGGTAGTACGCCTAAAACGGGTTTTTGGGTTCTTTCTTCTAACCAGGTTAGCCCTGATTCTAGTAATTTTATATCCCCGCGAAATTTGTTTATCACAAAGCCGACCACGCGATTTTGCTCAGACGTAGAGAGTAAATCTAGGGTGCCAACCAGTTGCGCAAATACCCCACCTCGGTCAATATCGGCCACTATGATCACAGGACAATCTACTGCTTCGGCAAACCCCATATTGGCAATATCGCCTTTACGCAGATTGATTTCCGCTGGGCTACCTGCACCTTCCACCACAATAACCTCATACTCGCGTGTTAAACGTTGATGAGAGCTAAGAACCGCTTGCATGGCCACTTGTTTGTAATCATGGTATTTGGCTGCTTGCATGTCGGACACGGCTTTACCGTGAATAATCACTTGGGCGCCGGTATCAGAGCTGGGTTTAAGCAAAACAGGGTTCATATCAACACTTGGCTCGATACCTGCGGCTTGGGCTTGTACTGCTTGCGCGCGGCCAATTTCACCGCCATCTTTAGTAACGGCGCTGTTGAGGGCCATATTTTGTGGTTTGAACGGGGCAACCCGGTAACCTTTATGCTTAAGGCAACGGCAAAAACCAGCGACTAACATGCTCTTGCCAGCATCTGAGGTGGTACCTTGGATCATGATGGTTGCACTTTGAGGCCGGTTATTCACTTTTTGTCTCATAGTGCGCTCTCGTTAAATGGGGGCTTGGCGATAAAATTAACCACAGGCGCTGCATTGGCGTATTCAGCAACTGTGATGCGGGTTAAGCTGGCGTACCCGACTTGAAGCTTGCTATACCAATCTCCTTGCTGCCAATCGGCAGAAAGCACTTCCGCTAATATTTGGCGAATAACCCCACCATGGCAAATCAATAAACAGTTCTGCCCTTGCAATTCAGTGCCTAATCGCTGCCAACAATGGGCTACTCGGCGATGAAACGCATCAAGGGTTTCGGCTTCGGGCAAGGTGCAATGAAAGGGATCGTCCCAAAATGTACTCAGGGCTAACCACTGATCCGTCAAATCATCGAACGGCACGCCATCGTATCGACCAAAGTGACATTCTTGCAATGGGTCTTCAATACGCAGGGGAATATCTAACTCAGTGGCCATTTGCTTAGCAAATTCAACACAGCGCAGGCGCGGGGACGTAATAATAATGTCTGGTCGGCTGGTTTGTTTAATTTGGGCTCGCATACTGCGCCAACCTTGCTCGCTTAGTGGAATATCTGTTTTACCGTACAGCGCTGCAGGGCCATTTACTTGTCCATGACGCAGCAGATTAAAAATCGTTGTTTTAGCTAAGTCCATGCTTATGGCCTTTTTAACGGCATAGGTAAACCGGCGGCTACAAAGGTGACGTTATCTGCTACCTCGGCAACCGCTTGATTCAGCCAGCCCGCTTGATCAACAAACTGTCGGGTCAGTTCACCCATAGGAATAATGCCTAAACCCACTTCATTGGCGACCATGAATATATCGGCGTCGCTGGCCACCAAGGTCTGGGTAAAGGTTTGAAATAATAGGCTGAAATCTTGCTCTGGGTGGTGGTACAAGTGGTTATTAAGCCACAGGGTTAAGCAATCGATCAGCAATATGGGGGGGGCATTTATGAGCGCACTTTGCTGGGTGATGAAAGCTGTTAATGCTAAGGGTACTTCTGTTAGCCCCCAATGGTTTGGGCGTTCTTGTTGATGACGCTTGATGCGCTTGGACATTTCAGGATCGGTTGCGGTGCCGGTCGCCACATACATGACGTTTCGAGCCGATTTTTGACTCAAGGCTAAAGCTTGTTGTAAGCCATAATTTGATTTGCCGGAGCGTGCACCACCTAAGATTAAATGTAACATGGGGCCGCGCTCCTTTTATTCTTCGGACTATTATTCTTCAGGCTCTTGAGCAAGGGTGAGGTGCGTATCAAAGCGCAAGTATCCCAGTCGAGGTGATGCCAGAATGAGACTGGATGATTGCTAACAACAGCAGATAGATCAGTAGTTCTTGGACTTGTTGAGCAAAGCCTAAACAGTCTCCTGTGTAACCACCAATGTGCTTGCTAAACCACCACTTGAGGATAAGGCGCAATACAAGGCAAGACAATAGAATAAGCATAGTGCTGGTAAAAGGCAGGTACCACAATCCAGCTGTACTTGTGACAACAAGCCACAATAATGCCCTTGGTTGCATAGGGTTGGCCAATGGCTGGCTTTTACTGTTGTGAGTATCGCTGCGTGCGTATGCTAAATGTTGTACATGGGATATAGCTAATCCCCGTGATAACGGATAAGCGATACATAACGCTAAGTTCAACTGTTGGTTTAGTGCTAAGGCGCTAAGCAAAACGGTTTTTGTTAGCAAGATGCAAATAAGCGCACAAGTGCCGTATGTGCCTATTTGGCTGTCTTTCATAATGCTCAGTTTGCGTGCAAGGGTGTGACCGCCCCAAAAGCCATCACAGGTATCCGCCAAACCATCTTCGTGCATTGCTCCGGTGAGCAGTAAGCTGAGCATTACTAGCAAGCAAATACTGGTTATAGTGCCAATATAAGGCGCAATGACTAGATAAACACCCCCTAGTAGGGCGGCTAATAACCAGCCAATTAAGGCAAAATGTTGGCCCGCTTGGTGTAATTTTTGTGGACTGTAATTAATACCCTTAGGCACTGGCAGGCGCGTGAAAAAACTCAATGCTAAAAAACACAGATTTAACTGATTTGCTAGGGCATGACCGACAAGCGCTTTTTTGAGCACGTTACTTACCTATTAGCTATTTAAACGGTGACATTGGCACTTTCAAAAGTAGCCATGTCGTTGTAAAAGCTCGCGGCAGCTTGCAATAAGGGGAGGGCAAGAGCCGCACCTGTGCCTTCGCCTAAACGTAAACCGAGAGATAATAACGGCCGGGCGTCGAGTTGGGCCAATACTTGTTGATGGGCATGTTCAGCAGAGCAATGGGCAAATAGCATGTATTCTTGCGCGCGAGGCGCGATACGCACAGCAATCAGCGCTGCCACACTAACAATAAAGCCATCGACCAAGATACTTTTACCCGCTGCTGCGGTTGCGAGCATGGCGCCAACGATTTGGGCTATTTCAAATCCCCCCACTTCAGTTAACGCGATTTTAGGCGTAAACGCTTTGGTGCCGTGCGTCTTATTGACCCGCTCCAAGGCGTCACATATTAGCTGTACTTTTTTAGCCAGTTGTTCGTCATTAATGCCGGTACCTTTGCCCGTTGTGCGTTCAGGGCTTAGGCCGCAAATAAGCGATAACAGCGCCGATGCACTGCTAGTATTGCCGATACCCATTTCACCAAAAGCAAGAACATTGCTGCCCTGGGCAATATGTTCAGCGGCGACCTTAGCACCTAGGGCTAAGGCTTGTTCGGCTTGGGCTTCTTTCATGGCTGGCTGACAAGCAAAATCAGCGGTGCCGTGGCCAATACGCTGCTCTATGAGCATGTCGGATGATTGACTGTCGCTGCTGGGTGTTATTGGTTGAAGAATGCCTGCGTCAATGACTTTCATATTCCAGCCAAGGGTACGACAGAAGCAGTTAATAGCGGCACCGCCATTAAGGAAGTTCAGCACCATCTGCTGAGTGACCTCAGGGGGGGCGATACTAATACCGTTGCGGGCTATACCGTGATCCCCAGCAAACACTAACATGACAGGTTTATTAATTTGAATCTTAGTCGCTGAGTGGCTCGTACCCTGTTGAATTTGGGCCAGCTGACGTGCCAGATCTTCAAGTTGTCCTAGTGCACCCTGTGGCTTGGTCTTATTATCAATATGGGCATGGATAGCCGCTAGCTGGCTAGTCTTTAACGCAGAGATTTGCCAATATCCTTGCGTAAATAAGGATGAGTCATTCGCAATATCCGCTGATGTGGCTGTTTGTGACGGCGAATATACCTCAGGGCATGCCGCCGGATCTTGTTCGGGCATATGTTGAGCGTCGATTGTTAATGTGCTGAGTGTTCCAGTGTTCATGTGTATTCACTTCTTGTTAGTATTTTTATGTCTGCCGCTGCCTGAGAGCGAGTAAGAAAAACACGCTGCCGATGGCCGAAGTAATAATGCCGATAGGAATTTCCTGTTCGGATAAAGCGGAGCGGGCGACAATATCAACCAGCACCATGAAACTACCACCCACCAATACACAACCCATTATCAAGGCCCGGCTCGTGACACCCACCCAGCGGCGTACTATGTGCGGTATCAACAAACCGACAAATCCAATACCGCCGCAATAGGCAACGATACAAGCGGTAAGTGCTGCGCAAATAGCCAGAGCCATCAAGCGAATGGCGGTGACATTCACCCCTAACGTTTTGGCGTTTTCATCCCCAAGTAACAGTGCGTCTAAACGTCGACCAAACAGCAATAATAACATTATGCTACCCATGACGACGGGTAACATGATCCACGCGTACCACATTTCCACTCGGGCTAGGCTGCCCATTAACCAGAAAATAACCTTATTGGCAGCAAAGGGGTCACCTAAAAACAATAGAAAATGACTGAGTGCGCTGAGCATAAATGACACCGCTACGCCGGCTAACAGCATATTTTCACCACGGCCCCCAAAAGAGGTTGCGGCTAACGCCTGTACCAAGGTTACGGCAAAAGCGGCGCCTAGAAAGGCGGCAACCGGCAGTGCCAGCGAAAATGACACATTGGGCAGCATGCCAAATAAATTCAAGGTTTCGCCTATTTGGCTATCAAATAACAAAGTAGCAATACTTGCCCCGAGGCCAGCGCCTGATACCACACCAAAAAGATAAGGATCGGCTAAACCGTTACGGGTAATGTTTTGTAATGTGGCACCGGCGACGGCCAGGCCTGCTCCGACTAAAAACCCCACTAGGACTCTAGGTAAACGTATTTCCCAGAATATAAGGGTATTAACTGGCGTCGCACAGTCAGCTACAAAGCACTGGTAAAGCTCGGTAGGGGATAATTCAGCAGCACCAAAAAAGATGCCAATCACAGGCGATAGAAATGCAAGAACGAGTAACGCAGACCACTTGTTTATCATGAGTAGTCGCGCCTGTCTGACGTATTCGGTTGGGGGAATTGTACGATTTCAGGTTGTCGGCGGGCTTCAAGCTCATTAGGCGGGTAAAAGTCCACTCGCAGGTTGTGAGTTACGTCATCACGGCGTATTTGGCAGGGAATTTTAAAAACATGTTCTAACATGGATGCTTGCAAAACATTTTCCACCGACCCTTGAGCCGCCATTTTCCCGTTGTCTAGAATGCATAAATGGTCGCAGTAACTGGCGGCCAGATTTATGTCGTGCAAGCTCATGACCACAGTAATTTGCTGCTGGTGGGCAAGGGTTCGTAGTAGTTTTAGTATTTGGTGTTGATAATAAATATCCAGATGATTGACCGGCTCGTCGAGTACGATAAGGGCTGCTTTTTGCACTAACGCCCGGGCAATCAACCCTCGCTGCTGCTCGCCGCCAGACAGCGAACTAAATGTTTGCTCTGTCTTGTCGCTTAAGCCGACTTTGGCAATGGAGGTCGCAAGGTGTTGATGATCTTGCTTCGTTTCTCTAGATAGTAAAGTTTTATGCGGCAACCAACCCATACGAACGATTTGCTGCAGGTTTAACGCAAACACGTTTTCATTGAGCTGATTGACCACAGCGATTTGACGAGCACGTTCTAATGGACTGTATGCGTTTAATGCTTTTCCCCGCCAACTGACTTGTCCGTGACTGGCTGTTTGACCAGAAAGCATTTTCAGTAAACTGGTTTTACCTGCGCCATTCGGCCCCAGCACACCTAGCACTTGTCCGCGCTCAAGGCAGAAATTAATATCAGACAAAATAGTCTTGCCACTGACGGCATAGGAAAGCTGTTGGGCTTGAAGATTTGTCGGATTTAACACGGCATCTGTGCTGTCATGATGGTTCAAATAGACACTCAAACAAAGCAGGAATACACAGAGCAACCAGGGTTAAAAACTGGAAAGGCTATCTGTTATTCACGTATTCCCGCGTGATAAAAAATAAAAAGGTGTAATTAGGCTGGTATCTGACTTACAAGCAGGCGTTCGAATAACCAATGTTAGCGAAAGGCTTGTTTACAGTTGCGGGTACAGTTCTGGTATCACACCAGATTCCCATTTAATTTAAACGCTTGAACAAATAAGCAATTTAAAACCTATGTATGGCGCGCAATATAACAATTAAATCAGCCCCCTACGAGGAGTAATTGCAAAAGTTACGGGGCGCCAATACAGGCAAGATTTTATGCATAAAGACTAAGGAGTTAAAACGCGGTGTAGTGAAAAATACGTATATATTGCGTTTATCGAAACGCCATCAAAAGCGTTTAATATCTAATTTTATTCTGATGATTTCAGCTATATAGGTCGAAGATGAACTTGCTAGTAAAGGCCAAAAATTGGCATTGATCTTTTGTTTTTAAGGTAGGTAAAGTTACCTTTTTTGTGGGCTGCATTTGTATTGTTACTTCCTATGATTAATGATAGGTTTCTGAAATTATTAGCTAATTCGTTAAGCGAATAATATTTTTATAAAAATTGACGTTAATGCTTCTACAAATATTTGCGTGCTACGGATGGTGCTGTTAGCCACTCTTTTTGTCGAAAGAAGCAATTATATAAGGAAATATCTTGAAAAAATTAGCATTAATTTTGCCAATCTTGTCGGTAAACTGTTTCGCACAACTAAACAATCAAGAGCAGCAGTATTCCGTGGGTATTGGTATGGGGGCGTTATACACAGGACTGGGAGCAAATATCGCGCTACTTTCACAGAACGACATGAAATATCTGTCACTGGGCTGTGTCGAATACAGTTCCAGATTTGGTTCAACCTGTGGTTTTGGCGCAGGCTGGGTAAAAACAGATTTATTCAATTTTGATAATAACAAACATGGTTTTGGTATATACGCCAGCTTGGTTGGCAGCGAGGTCTCAGTAAAGTATACCCAGAGCGATTTTGGGAATGATTATATACTCAAGGAACATGACTATTATGGATTGGGGCTCAGCTACACCTATTTCTTCAACGGTATAAACAATTCAGGTACCACATTGGGAGTGTCTATTCACGGTACGAATGCAGATTTTGATAGTCGATTTGCGAGCTTTTTGCAGGTGGGTTATCAATTTTAGCTTGCCATCATGCTGCGCAGGTAAAGTCGTGTCCAAATGTAATCTAACCGGTTTTTACATTCTAGCTTGGCAAGATTGACGAATTGCTTATTAATCTTGTTACCCCTGAAACGATTTTGAAAGCCGTTTTTTGTCTTCTGTTACAGCTCATTCATGCTCAAGTCCCTTAGCGCAAAAAATAGAGAAGTAAGGGCGGTATGGCGCATAACGATAAATTTAGGTCACAAACGTAACCCCTCGAGTGACAAAACATTTCTGGGTAAACAGAACCATGATATTTGCACAGTGTCATACGCCATTCATAATCAAGGGATAGCCAATCAAATGAGCATAAGCGTTGAAAAAAGTGATAGTCGATTTCAAAAGCGGAATATCACACTTGATGTATTGCGAACGCTTGCCATCGTTTTGATGGTGGTATTTCATTTTATGTATGATCTGAAGTTTTTTGGATGGGTGCAATGGGCCGTGCCTGACGGTGCTGGCTGGAAGCAATTTCGCTACCTAATTTTAAGTCTGTTTTTTATTAGCCTAGGTATTTCTATGGTTATGGCGCATTCAGCTAGAATAAAATGGCGCGCCTTTTCAATTCGTATCATGCAAATAGCGCTCGGCGCAGGGGCTATTACTTTGCTTACGCTGTTTATGGTACCCAAGCATTGGATTTACTTTGGTGTACTGCATTTTATTATTGTGGCAAGTTTGTTAGCGCTGGCATTTGTGAGCAGGCCTAAATTAGCGCTCTGCACCGGATTAGCCCTGATTATATTATTTAATCTGGGTGTATTGAATAGCGTATGGCCATTCACTTCGATCAAACACCTTTTGCCATCTTATTCAAATGATTATGTTGGTGTTTTTCCTTGGATAGGCGTTGTGTTAATTGGTATTTGGCTAGGCCACACTGAAAGCCTAAAGAATGACCCATTAAAAGGGGTAATTAAAAAAGATAGTTGGCTGAATGTGCCAGGGCAGCATAGTTTAATTATTTACCTCGTACATCAACCGATTTTTTTTGCTTTGATGGGACTAGTATCAGTCATTATTTAGCCTTAAAAAATGAAAGTGCTGAATGCTATACAGTAAACTAAACCCCTTGTGATTAATCTATATCGCTAGGATTTTTCTGGGCAATTTGCATCAAAAATAGAATTCTAGTGTGCAATTGAAGCAAAGGGTCTCAAGTTCAATTCAATATTGAATTAAGCGTTTGATTTATTTTGAAAAAAATGGTGGCCCAACCCTGACTTGAACAGGGGACCTGCCGATTATGAGTCGGATGCTCTAACCAACTGAGCTATTGGGCCATTTAGATACTGGTTTTATTCGCTAAAGAAATCAGCAAAGGTATAAAACGACGCGCAGTATAAGCAGTTTTCTTTTGCTTGTCATCTGTTTGCATAGCATTGAGTGACGGTTTGCTGGAAAAACGCGCAAGTTGAGGGGTTTTTCATCAATGGCGAAGAAAATATATGCCATTTCCTCCATGAGTCAGCACCACATAACGCTCATTTTCTTGTTTGTTAACGCCTTATCGCAGCATGGATTGCAAGTTTACACATATGCAAGGTGGGTGTTTTTTGAACACTTACTTGAGTGGCTAAATGTTTGCGTAACTATAAACTTAACAATGACATAACAAAGGTGTGCAAGGATATATAAACTTTGTTATCTTGCTATTTATAAAATGAGCCTTAGCAATAGACAAAGGGCATGTGGAGAACAATATGACCGAAAAACCATTCTTAGTCAGTGGGCGTAACACCCTTATACATAAAATTAGAAAGCTCGATCTGTTGGTAACAAATGGTGAAGATAATCCTGTCATTCTTGTGACTCACAAGAATATAAAGGAATTCACTGGCGCAATACCGGAAAATAAACGAGAAGCAAAACAGCTAGATATGGAATTAGTGGATGTTACAGTAGGGGATGTTTTCGGTGAAGAAAAGACCTTACTGTTTGTACAAACGATTAACGGCAAAGAATATAAAATTGATTACAGTAAGTATGGAACGCCTTTATTCATTAAAGTTCATCAAGATAGTGCTTTTTAATTAGTTTTTTAAGTATGGCGCATCTCTCGTGTGCCTTATCGGCCATTAGCACCTAATGGCTAACGCACTGCCACGTGTTAAACGGCAATGAGTTGTAACCGGTAATGGTTTTTGACTTCCCTCTGAATTGTACGTACTGCTCATCAAATACATTGAACCGACAAATATCAATTGGCGTCACTTCTGATGCATTCACCGGCCCAATTATTTTTCCTCGCTCCATGGCTTCTGCCACAAGTTCAGAGCAAAACAAGCTGGAAAAATCCTCGGAGTTTAAACTTATTTTTTTTAACAGCGGGATGTTGTCCGTTGCATCAACGGTAGAACCAAAGAGTTGCCAAATATCGTAGGGTTTATGATTTTGCTTAAGTAGGAAGTCAAAAAACGCGCTTTTATTGCTCTCTAGACTGATTCTTGCGTTATTGCTTAACGGTAGCCACCACATGTCGCCGTCGTAGGTAGCCACACGTTCGCTTAATCGTGTGAGCATCACGCCGCACTTACCATTGTAACTGGTGGCTTCAATCGCTTGGTTGAAATAATGTCCGTTACGCTCATCTAGTACTTTCGTTTTAATAACAACCGCCACGTGTGTCACGACGGAGCGAGTGGTCAGTTTAGCCCATTTTGAAAACAGGCTGTTGCCGCCAAAAGCGATGATATCGCCCGGTTGCATTCTTTCGCGGATTTGTGCGTAACTTCTTTGTTGGTATTGCTGGCAAACATCCATTGTTATCCCGTTATCATATCTACGTCCTTGTATGCTTTGTATCTTAGCTAACTTTTTACCAGTAACAAAATAATTCTCTTTTCCGCTCAAACAGGCTAAATCTGGGATGATTTAGCCTATCAATTCAGGTGTTAAACGCTTTACCGCATTCTTCCGTGTTTGAGCGATATTCGAATAACTTTGTCATCTTGGTGATCTACTTATTAGCTGAACCAGCCAAATATTTGGCTTTCTACAGGAACAGGGGAATGTCATGAGAAATACAATTATTGCCAGTATCTTAGCGGTAAGTGGGTTTTGTGCAGGATCAGCAAACGCAGAGTATATGGATCCGGCCTTGGAGAATAAGTTAGTGAAAATTTGCCACGCCATTAAGAGTGACAGTCGAGTCAAGCTATATATGGCCATTAAAAACAGCGGCCTAAGAGCAAGCAATGTGGCTAAAGGCTTAGTGTGTAACGGATACGATCCGGTTACTTTTGCTGCGCTTAACAATGCCAACAATACGGGTCTGGTAATGGCTAAAAGACTGAATGTTGATTATCAAGAGTTATTGGCAAAATTATAATAGAAAAATGCAATGTACTGGCAGTGTTAATCAAAGGTTAACGCTGGCAGTATTTTTACTATTTAATGATCCTGTTAATACCCGTCGCTTAAATAGCGTTTCACACGGTTTTGATTGGCCATTCTGCACCACCATACGTGTGGTTCGTCCCTAATTTATATCCTTGATTGAACTTTTTGTTAGCTTAAAAATATCGGGTTCTTGCGTATGCAATTTACCGGTTGATAACAATTAAAATTAATTTCAGGGAGTTATGCATGAAAAATACATCATTTAGACGCAGTATTACTGCACTCGCAGTGGCCGCGTCACTTGGTTTTGCCTTACCTGCTTTAGCAGATAACACGACAGCAAATATTTCAGGTTCAATCAACGCAAACAATTATTCAGAATATACCGTGACGGCTAAGGATCCTGCCACTGGATTAGAGCGAGAAATCTCTGTCAGCGACGAAGGAAGCTTCCGTTTCGCTAAGTTACCAACTGGTGTCTATGACATTTCAGTCATGAAGGATGGCAAAGTCGTTGCTGAGCAAAAAACACGTATAAGTTTAGGCTCTAATACATCACTGGCTTTCGATTTTATCAACAACGATGGTACTGAGCGCATTGAAGTGACTGGCGCGAGGATCTCTGCCATTGACTTGAGCTCAACTGATTCGGGCTTAGTCATTGACGAGGTTGAGCTAGATAGAATGCCGGTATCTCGTAACATTACCGCAGTCGCCTTACTTGCTCCTGGCACGGTAATGGGCGACTCAAGCTTTAGCTCGCCTAATTCAGGTGGTACGGCTTCGTTTGGTGGCGCTTCGGTTGCTGAAAACTCTTGTTATATCAATGGTATGGAAGTTACCAACACCAGTCAAGGTTTAGGCTGTGGTACGGTTCCTTTTGAATTCTATAAAGAATTCCAAGTTAAAACCGGTGGTTATTCCGCTCAATTTGGTAGAACAACTGGTGGCGTATTAAATGCGGTGACAAAGAGTGGCTCGAACGAATGGGAATTTGCTGCCACTGCGTTATTCACCCCTAAATCACTGCGCGAGGACGGTCAGGTTTCTTATTCTGCTGGTGGGGCGGGTGGCCAAGACGTTTTTCGCAACCAAACGCAAGATGATTACAGCAAAAGTGAATTCACTTTATCCGCATCTGGTGCATTAATTGAAGATACCTTGTTTTTCTATGCGCTAGTTAACCCTCGGGATGTTGAGAATAATTTTGCTTCACAGTCTAGCGGTAATTCGCAATACGCACCTGATGATACTTTCATCAAACGTGATTCAAGTGGTTCAGACAATATGTTCTGGGGTGCCAAGGTCGATTGGTTTGTTAATGACGATCACAAAATCAGCTTATTTGGCTATTCGAACAAGAGTAATACTCAGTCTACCTCGTATGCATTCGATCCACAGACGGGAGAGATTGGAGAGGCTTCACAAAGCACAATCAGAGAGCGTGGTGGCGATCTTAAAAGTATCAGCTACACGGGTAACTTCACTGACGAGCTAACGGTATCTGCTATGTACGGAGAAATTGAAACGGATTACACCAACACGCCAAGTAATTTGGACTGCCCGACAGTACTAGATACCAGAAGCGTTCCTGCAAATCAGAAGATAAACAGCTGTGGGGCCGGTGGAAACACAGGTACGAATCAAGATAAAAACAAGCAAACTCGTATTGATATTGAGTATGCGTTCGAAGATCATCTCGTCAGAGTGGGCTACGATAAACAGGAACGCGAAACTTTTCACACTTCAGCACCGCTCACTGGACACAGCTGGACGTATTCTTCGATTGAACCGAACGCTGTAATAAACAATAACGATGGTCCTTTATTCACTAATACTACCGGTGCTTTATTTGATGTTGTCGCTGATCGTATATTCACAGGTGGTGGTGGTTTCAGTACTGACTTAAGTGCCTGGTACGTAGAAGATGAATGGCAAGTGGCAGATGACTTGATGTTATCGTTAGGCGTGCGCCGTGATGAGTTTGAAAACTCAGGCGTGACCGGCAAGGTTTTCTCCTCGTTTAAAACGGATATTGCACCGCGCTTAGGTTTCAGCTGGGATCCTACCGGTGCAGGCGAGTCTAAAATATACGGTACATACGGTACCTACTATCTACCGGTAGCAAACAATACTAACTATCGTGCAGCGTCAGGATTAAGTGATACCACGACTTATTATACCTTTAGTGGCTCTGATGCATCGGGCGCCCCTACGGGTACTACGCCGGTATCAGGTACGATTGCTGACTCGCAAATTGTTAACTCGGTACCTAACCCTGCCACTCAAGAAACATTCCAAGCGGAAGAAGCTGAACCCTTTAGTAAAGACGAATATATCCTAGGGTATGAAACGGCAATTAACGATGAGTTCTCGTTCTCAGTTCGCGCTATATATCGTGAAGTAGCTACAGCATTAGATGATTACTGTGGGCCGTTCGCATCTCAAGCGACATGTACGTTACTTAATCCCGGTAGTTCTTCAACTTGGCAATTAGATAATGACTTTGACAGTGTTACCGATCCCGATAGCCGCAGAACTTACTCTGCTGAAGAGATTGGTTTACCTGATGCAGTGAACGAGTACACGGCATTACAACCACAAGTTAATTATCGTGGTGATAACATGCGTATGTCATTAATATACACATGGAGTCGAAGTGTGGGTAACTTCGAAGGGGCCGTTAAATCAGACATAGGGCAAGCAGACGCAGGTGTAACGCAGGATTTCGATTTCCCAGCGCTAATGGATGGATCAGATGGTTACCAGCCTAATGATCGACGTCACGTATTTAAATTCTTTGGATCCTATGATGTAACTGAAGATTTAACCGTTGGCTTTAACTCTACACTTTCTAGTGGCCGCCCCTTAAGTGCCTTTGGTCAGGGGTACCCTTCTCATGATCCTAAAGTTTATGGTAGCTATGGCGACACTTTCTACCTTTACACAAATGAGTGTCCTGATGCGAATGGTAATGGCACTTGTGAACAGAGTGAGAAAATCTATCAATTCAGCCCTCGTGGTACTAGGGGACGCACGCCTTGGACATTCAACCTTGATTTGTCAGCAAACTACAACTTCATCTTTAGTGATATTGATATGCGCGCGACATTGAACGTGTACAACGTGTTAAATGGTCAAGCCGAGACGTCACGAAATGAACATTATGAAAATAATCGAGCGGAAGGTTCATTTAATTCATATTACGGTGCAGCTTACACATGGCAATCGCCGCGTTATGTTGAGTTAGGTTTTGAAGCTCGATTTTAATAGCAATTAGCTTAGCTAAACTATAAAAACGGCAACCAAAGGTTGCCGTTTTTATTTAACGCGCTAATTATTCTAATAATTAGCGACAACGAAATGTTTCTAGGTGTTTCTTGGGGTAACTGAGTGCGTTTATCCCAAAAAATGCTAGATTCATCACAAAGCTTACTAATTATACAATTATAAGCATTATACTTTTGTCTATCGGAGTAGTGACCCGATTGATACATTCTGTAAACATGTATCGCTTCCTGGACAAAGGACTTTGCCGTAGGCATTGTCCTTTTTCTTTACACTTTTTTACATTCCATCTTTTTCTACCGTCGTTTATCTCACCGCTGTTCTGTCGTGTGCCCGTACCTTGTATATTCCATTCTTATTTTCGTAGAGTTCACGGAGAGACTCTTATGAATCGATGTATTGTCATAGACGATGAAGCTTTAGCGCGGGAACGCATTGTCCAATATCTCACCCAGTCGACCGTGTGCGAAGTGGTGGCCGAAGCGAGCAGTTATGAAACGGCCAAGCGAGTAATACTCGAGCAACAACCCGATATATGTTTTTTGGACATTCAGATCATTGGCGGTAGCGGCGTGGAATTGGCAAAAGCGCTGCGCAATAGCGTTGCATGCCATTGGGTGTTTACAACGGCTTATAGTGAGTATGCACTCGATGCATTCGACCTTGAGGCGACGGATTATTTATTGAAACCTTTTGCCGATAGCCGGTTAGCAAGCGTCATCGCTAAAATACATAAAAAGCCCAAGCCTAGTAGCAACTTAAATAAAAAACGTCGTCAATTACCGGTTAAATCAGTCGGCAGTGTGAAATTTATCAATATCCAGGACATTGTTTGGGTAAAAGGGTCGGCTAATTATGTTGAACTGTATTGTGCCGATAAAATGCACTTGCATCGCGAAACGCTTTCTGCCCTTGAGCATTTCCTCGATCCGGAACAATTTATACGGGTTCATCGCAGCGCCATCGTCAATATCGATTATATACATTCGCTCAACAGTGAGTTAGGTCGGTATTCGCTGCTGCAATTAGATAATGGTGATGAAGTGAAAATTGGTCAGTCGTACAAGGCGCAGTTACTCGTTGCATTAGGTGTCGAAAACGATTAATTCATTGTTACGAAGAGCGCAATTTATTTGAACTTGAATATCAAACAAACAATATCTGCTTTTGCAGACGTTAAACCTCAATTCTGGCTCTTGCATATACTGGGCTGGGCTTTTTACGTGGTTATTTTTACCATTGAGTATGCCGCGTTTAATACGTATACCGCAAAAACGCATTATTTGATTTTGCTGCCATTATTGTTTTCAGGCTTAGTTGGAGGCCTATTAACATGGCCGCTGCGGGGTATTTACCGACAATTTTCCAAAGGTAATCCGCTGCAAGTTTTGCTTATTATCATTACTATGAGTTTACTGGTTGCCAGTATTTGGACACCGATTAAAAACCTACTGTTAATGTATTTCTTTGATCATGTAACGCTTTTGGATTTGTATTTAGGAAACCAGCCCCAGGATTTTTATTTTGGTGAGCTGTTTCTGACTATCACCTATTCTTTTTTCATGATTATGGTGTGGAGTTGTCTGTATTTCGGCATTAATTATCACTTTAAATTATTGCGGGAAAAGCATCTCCATTTGGAGGCATTGCGCTTATCTCATATCGCCCAAATCAAAATGCTGCGTTATCAAATCAATCCGCATTTTTTATTTAATACCCTAAATGCCATTTCCACTTTGGTGTTGCGCGGCGACAAGAGTAAAGCAAATAATATGTTAGCCCGCTTAGCCACCTTCTTACGTTTTTCACTGGATAATGATCCTGAGCAAAAAATTCATCTATGTGATGAAATAAAAGCGTTGATGTTATATCTGGAGATTGAAAAAACGCGTTTTGCCGATCGTCTAGAAGTGAAGTTTACTGTACAGCCTGAGGCTGAGCGACTGTTAGTGCCTGGATTACTGCTACAACCCTTAGTGGAGAATTCAATAAAGTATGCCATTGCCCAGATGGAAGCGGGTGGGATCATTGAAGTAAGCGCGCAAATTTACAACAACTTGTTACATCTTACGGTTACAGATAACGGTCCAAATTCAGATAGTATCCCCACAACAACAGCGCAATTGCTGGAAAAAAGTCAACGGGGTGGGGTCGGTTTGAAAAACGTGGTGGAGCGCTTAAATGTGCTTTATACGAATAATCACCAGTTCGCAATTACACAAGGCACCAACCGTGGGTGTGTGGTGAATATTGTGCTGCCTATGGAAACCATCGCATGAGTAATATTCAGGTACTCATTGTTGATGATGAACCACTCGCTCGGGAAGGGTTAGCGCTGCGTTTAAGCGAATTCAGTGAAATATCTGTGTTAGGTAGCTGTAAAAATGCCACACAAGCATACGATATGCTGATGTTAAACCAGCCCGAGGTGGTTTTTTTAGATATCGAAATGCCGGGGCAAACCGGGTTGGAGTTAGCCCAACAACTGCGTGAAGAGGGTCATCCGACTAAGATTGTTTTTGTGACGGCATTTCGAGAGTTCGCCGTCAAGGCGTTTGATTTTGATGCTTTTGATTATTTACTCAAGCCTTTTTCCGATGAACGACTCAAAGAGTGCATAGACAAGTTAAGCAGTGCAAGTGATGTTACCGATACTGTGCGTCAACATAAAAAACTGGGGGCGTTACTCAATCGTAAAACTGGTAATTCAATTGATAGCTTCATGCACAGCTTAGAGGTTTCACATAACGAAGACTTGCATGAGTTACGGCAAATTATTTCACTTAAAAGTGGTTCACAGTGGATCAGAGTGAAACTGGACGATATCGTTTGGATTGAAGCCGCAGGTGATTATATGTGTGTGCATACCAACAGTGAAACGCATATTATTCGTAAAACTCTAAAGCAGTTTGAAGAAGAATTAGACAGTGTACATTTCCCCCGCGTGAGCCGCTCGGCCATCATCAATATTACTAAACTGTCAACCTTAACACCTAACTCAAATGGCGAGTATGTCGCCCAACTGAGTAACGAGATCCAAGTCAAAGTGGGGCGAAAATATAAGTTCAGTATTGACGAGCTGAGGCCGCAGACAAAAGGTGTATAGAGCCTTGTTGTTATGTTGTTCACACGTCAGTGGATTTTTATCATCTATAACGTGATGTTTATTTTGTTGTCCGTTGTAAGCTAAATGCCACAAATCGTGTCTCATTCCCTATCTCGTACTTGAAATTACGATAATCAGCACAAAATTAGCTTAATCTATGGCATCTCTTTCTAGCGAATGCCTTCTAACGTTATCTAAGGACTTACCTTGACCATTAAACTTGGCGTAGTAATGGATCCGATCGGATCGATCAACATTAAAAAAGACACTAGCTTTGCCATGCTGTTGGGGGCCCAAGCTCGGGGCTATGAAATTTTCTATATGGAAATGGCTGACTTGTATTTGCAAAACGGTAAGCCGATGGCGCAGATGCGTCGCTTAACCGTACAAGAAGACCCGCAGAATTGGTTTAACTTACAAGAGCAAGAGAACATTGGCTTAGGTGAGTTAGATGTTATTTTAATGCGTAAAGATCCTCCTTTTGATAGTGAATTTTTGTATGCCACGCAAATGTTTGAGTTGGCCGAGCAAACAGGTACCTTGGTGGTAAATAAAGCCCAGAGCTTACGTGATTTTAACGAGAAACTTTTTACGTCTTGGTTCCCTGAATTGATCCCTGACACCCTGGTAACTCGCAGCTCGAAACTCATTCGTGAATTCCATACAACTCACCAAGACATGATCTGCAAGCCACTCGATGGCATGGGCGGAACCTCTATTTTTCGGGTCAAGCCTGATGGCAATAATCTGGGTGTCATCATTGAAACCTTAACTCAGTTAGGTACGCAGTACGCCATGTTCCAGCGCTATTTGCCGGAAATTAAAGAAGGTGACAAACGTATCCTCATTATTGATGGGCAGGTGGTGCCTTATGCCTTAGCACGACTGCCACAAAAAGGCGAAACACGGGGTAACTTGGCTGCGGGCGGTACAGGAAGAGCACAGCCTTTATCAGAAAGTGATTTTAAATTGGCCAATAGTATTGCGCCTTTGTTAGTTGAAAAAGGTCTGATATTTGTTGGACTTGATGTGATTGGTGATCGCATCACCGAAATCAATGTCACTAGTCCTACTTGCGTACGCGAAATACAAGCCGCTTATCCCATTGATATTATAGCTATGTTATTCGATGCTATCGAGAAACGCTTAACTGCTCGGGACAGTCATTAATATGCCGACCGTTATTATTTCTGTGGTGACACAATGAATAGTTTTCAGAACTACTTACTCATTGCTATGCCCAGTATGGATGATCCGTACTTTTCTCGTTCAGTGACTTACATTTGTGAGCACAATGAGCAGGGAGCGATGGGCTTGGTCATCAACCAGCCGGCGGGTATGAGCTTGAAAGAATTGATTAATCAGACGGATGAAGACGCCGTGGTTGATGATGATAAGGCTGACAATATTGTCTTAGCGGGGGGACCCGTTAGCCAAGATCGTGGCTTTATTTTACATACCACTCAACCAGGTTGGAGCGCGAGCCTAGCGCTTACTTCTGATATCATGGTGACCACGTCGAAAGATATTTTATCATCCTTAGGGAATAGTGACGCACCGGATAAATCCATTGTGACTTTAGGGTATGCGGGCTGGTCAGCAGGCCAGTTAGAAGAGGAACTGCGGGCGAATTCTTGGCTCATGGTTGAAGCCGATAGTGAATTGCTATTCGACACGCCTATTCATAAAAAGTGGGAAGCAGCGGTGCATAAATTGGGTATCGACACCTGGCAAATTGGTCCTGATGTGGGGCATGCCTGATTTTTCATTGCTGCCAATTAAATTAGATTGGGTCGTCCCTGTGGCTAATTGCCAATATTATAGAGTTTTATTATGACAAAGGCTGCACAGCGCACCGTATTAGCATTTGATTTTGGCACCAAAAGCATTGGTGTGGCCGTTGGGCAAGAAGTCACTGGCACGGCATCTCCCCTTGATGCGATTAAGGCGGTTGATGGCATTCCTAATTGGGATGTGGTGGCCAAGGTCTTCGAGCAATGGCAACCTGACTTAGCCGTTGTGGGTTTACCACTTAACATGGACGGCACATTCCAACAGGTAACCTTTGCGGCTAAGAAGTTTGCGAATCGTCTGCATGCCAAATATAACGTGCCCATTGAAACCATGGATGAGCGATTGACTACGGTGGATGCGAAAGCACGACTGTTTGAGATGGGCGGCTTCAAAAAATTAGATAAACAGAAAATTGACAGTGCCTCAGCGTGCCTGATCTTCGAAAGTTGGGTAGAGCAGTCTTATTCTTAAAGCTGCACTCCTGTAGTCCTGCACTCCTGCATTATTGATCTGTTAGGGCATATTAACAGTGGGTATAAATTCTGAAAGATTAAGTGCTTAAACGCTTTCTTGTTTACATCACTCTTTGAAAATAACCGCTTATGCCAATGCAATCTTGTCAGTCCATCAGGGTAAACCATTCAATCGTTAAGATAATTGTCCTCGTTTTTGTGATGATATTCATTTCATCTTTGGCTCACGCCGCTGAGCCAGATGCTCCTACCAAAGCCAAGCTGAAAATGGCACCACAATGGAGCCTGTTTGATGCCCAAGGAAATGAAGTTAAGTCTTCTGATTTTAAAGGCAAACCATTGGTCATTCATTTTTGGGCAACGTGGTGCCCCTATTGTAAAAAACTGCAACCTGGCTTGGATCAACTGTATAAAAAATACCAAGCGCAAGGCTTACAGATGATCGCCATTAGTTTGCTTGAAGAGGAGGACGCAAAGCCACAGGAAGAGCTCACAGCACGGGGTATATCGTTTAAAACCTTAATTAACGGTGATAAAATCGGCATGGAAAAATTCTTTGTTAGCGGTACTCCCACAACCTTTTTTATTAATGCTCAGGGGCAAGTGGTGGTGGCGACTAGGCTGTCGGATCCGAACGATCCTCGTTTAGAACAAGTGGTGAAATCGTTATTGCCTAATTAATGTCTGACTTATGCGCATTTTTTATCATAGTTTTTAAGGGTTCTACTTCCTTATAGACGCAAGTTCTGCTATTTTGCGTTGGCAAATAGACGTCCAGATGTCTTCTTACTCTTCATCAACTTGGATACCGCAATGAGCAAAGTTTCGCTTCAAAAAGACAAGATTAAAATTTTACTTCTCGAAGGACTACATCAGAGTAGCTTAGACACGCTGCAGGCAAATGGTTACGAGAATATTGAGTACGTGAAAACGTCGTTACCTGAAGACGAACTGATTGAGAAAATCAAAGATGTGCATTTCATCGGACTTCGCTCTCGCACCCAGTTAACGGAGCGGGTAATCGAAGCTGCGAACAAGTTAGTGGCAGTAGGGTGTTTCTGCATCGGAACCAACCAAGTTGATTTAAAAGCGACCCAAAAACGCGGGATCCCAGTTTTCAACGCCCCGTTTTCAAATACCCGTTCAGTGGCAGAGCTTGTGCTTGGACAACTTATCTTATTATTGCGCGGTGTACCTGAGCGCAACGCCAAGGCTCATCGTGGCGAGTGGGACAAAAGTGCAGTGGGCTCTTATGAAGCGCGCGGCAAAACACTGGGTATTGTCGGTTACGGTCATATCGGTACGCAGTTAAGTATTCTCGCTGAGCATTTGGGGATGCGGGTGCAGTTTTTTGATATTGAAGACAAATTGGTCTTGGGCAATTCGACCCAAGTTAAGTCACTCAAAACGTTAATGAGCACGTCTGATGTGGTGAGCTTACATGTGCCTGAAACAGCACAAACCCAGAATATGATTGGTGCCACAGAGTTATCTTGGATGAAACAAGGCTCCATTCTGATGAATGCCGCCCGCGGCACGGTTATTGATATTCCAGCGTTAGTTGCCGTACTTGAAAGTGGTAAACTAAGCGGCGCAGCGGTGGATGTATTCCCTGTTGAGCCTAAATCAAATTCAGAAGAGTTTGAGTCACCACTGCGTAAATTCGACAACGTTATTTTAACCCCTCATGTGGGTGGCAGCACGCAAGAAGCGCAGCAAAATATCGGTATTGAAGTCGCGGGTAAGCTGGCTAAATACAGTGATAATGGCTCGACGTTATCCGCGGTTAATTTCCCTGAAGTATCATTGCCGTCTCATGCCCAGCGTTCACGTTTGTTACATATCCACAAAAACACCCCTGGTGTGCTAACGCAAATTAACCAAGCGTTTGCCGAGAAAAACATCAACATTGCAGCGCAATATCTGCAAACTGATGACACCATAGGTTATGTGGTTATTGATGTGGAAACTGATGATGCGGATCAAGCACTTGAACAATTAAATTTGATTGAAGGCACAATTAAGTCACGTATTTTATTATAGCCAAATCGTGTCTAGCCTCTAGGGTGATTTTTTAGAGGCTGATAAAACTAAAAAAGCGACATGTTCAACACCTGTCGCTTTTTTTGTGCCTAAGGAAAGCGGGAGATACAAAGTCGTTAGAGGCGAATTTACTGGTAACTCTGGCGAAATTCAGATGGCTTGGTTTCAAATAGTTGGTAGAACTTGCGACTGAAATAACTGGCGTCTTGAAAACCCACTTCTGCGGCAATGACGTTAATCGGTAGGGTGGTTTCTACTAATAACCGCCGGGCATTTTCCAACCGCACCTGAATGATGTAATGCCTAGGGGTGAGTCCCAAGTATTTCTTAAAACGTCGTTCAAGGGCACTGATCGACAAATGGGAAAGGGCGGCAAGTTCCTGCATGGAAAGATTTTGCATGTAATGCTGACGAATATGGCTCATGGGGGTTTTCAGGGCATCCATACTGTTTAATGCGACAGAGGTTTTTTCTAAGTGCCGTGATGTGCCATATGAGCCAATAATATCCCCATTGGCATCGTACAAAGCGCGCTTTGATGTGGTAAACCAACATACTTCCCCTGACTCGAGTACATTCATTTCTAAGCGTTCGGTAACGGTCTCACCTTTGATGACACGTTGATCATCGTTTAAAAACTGTTTAGCTATGTGCCGGGGGGCGAAATCTGCGTCGGTTTGACCCAAAGCTTGTTCCAAGGTATGAATACCGACGTGTTCTAAAAAACATTGGTTGGCATGGATCAAACGACTTTGTGTGTCTTTTATCCAAAATAGAATATCGGGTAGAAGATCAAACATGGATAACAACTGGCTTATGTTGCAACGACGAATAAATTGCGCGCTGTCTTCGCTACTAATATGGTGTGTTGTCATGGTGCTAAATTTAGCTCTTTAGTCGAATTTTTAAGGATTAATATAAGCAGATTAACTGACACTGTATACAGTTAAAATCTATTCGAGGTTAATAATTTAGCTTAATTAGGACGCTTTTTTATTTCAATACGCTGATTTAGTCCTAGTCATGACCGATTTAACATTATCAATGATTAACCTTTATCTCTTACAATAATTAACATTCAGTTAACCTTATTTCCTATTGCTTGTGCATATCCTGCTTATGGTTGAACTAATGCCTAGGATTAAACACTTAGCTATAAGACGCACACCCTGACAAGTTAAATACTGAACGCTTAATGCTCTGTATTTGGCTTTTCTCATCAGGGGTCTGTAATCATTATCAAAGATAAAAGGTGTTTCCATGGATAAATCATCATCTCGTCCTCCACATCAGGTGATAAATGAACCGGTGCATAATTCTGCGCAATCGGCTCAAGTAGACAATCCCCACAAGCGCTCTTTTTTATTGGGCCTCAGCGCATTGATTGGCAGCGCTAGCGCTGCGAGTTTATTAGGCGGTAACGCGATAAATGTGGCGATGGCTTATCAAGGTAACGCTCAAAGTTGGCAGTCCTCAGGACGACTACTAACCCAAGGGCAGATGCAGTTGCTACGTGATATCTGTCAATTAGTGATCCCAAAAACTGATACAGCAGGGGCTGCTGATGTAGACACCCATGGTTTTATTGACAACCAGTTGGTGCGATGCCACCCGCCTTGGCAGCAAACTCAAGTGGTCGATTTGTTGGATCGTATCGATCGCGCTGCGCAAAAACGCTTTACCAGCCAATTCACTCAATGCAGTCAGCAGCAACAATTGGCGTTACTCACGTCAATTGAAGAAGCGGAAAAGGAGTTTGGCCATGACGACGCTGAGCATTTTGCCTTTTTAAAACAACTCATCGTTTTTGGATATTTTACCACTGAGGTTGGGGCGACCAAAGAACTGGCATATCTACCTGTGCCCGGCGGTTTTAAGGGTTCAATTCCGTATTCTTCAATCGGCAAAGCTTGGCTCGGTGGTTTGTAACGTCCAATTTTTCGCACTGAGTAGGTAATTCTGCAGGCACAAGTATTAAGTATAGGATGATGTAATGAGTGACCAAATGTATATAAAAGACACTGACCAAGTCTATGACGCTATTGTTGTTGGTTCTGGACTGTCCGGTGGCTGGGCAGCAAAAGAGTTCTGTGAGCGGGGTTTGAAGACCTTAATGATTGAACGGGGAAGGGTGGTTGAACATCGTAAAGATTATATTGGTGAAGGGGTTCCCCCTTGGGATATGCCCATGCGCGGTAAAGTGGATAACATTTTACTTGAGCAGCGCTACCGCATTCAGAAGCAGTGTTATGCCTTTAATGATGCCACCAAGCATTTTTTTGGGAATGACCGAGATCTACCCTATACCACCAAACCTGGCACCACTTTTAGCTGGATCCGAGGCAATCAGTTGGGCGGTAAGTCGCTATTGTGGCATCGACAGTCTTATCGTTTAAGCGATCATGACTTCGCTGCTAATAGTCTAGATGGCCACGGTAATGATTGGCCGGTACGTTATGCTGATCTGGAAAAATGGTACAGCCATGTAGAGCGCCATGCTGGTATCAGTGGCGCCAAAGAAGGCTTAGCGCAACTTCCTGATAGTGAGTTTTTGCCTGCATTTGAAATGACTAAACCGGAAATTGACATCAAAGCTGCCATCGAAAAAGCGTATCCGGATCGCAAAATGATCATGGGGCGTATGGCACATTTAACGCAGCCCACGCAGTTGCATATTGAACAGGGACGGGTGCAGTGCCAAGCGCGCAACGAATGTCAAAAAGGCTGTTCATTTGGCGCTTATTTCTCTACTCAAAGCTCAACGTTGCCCGCCGCTGCAGCCACTGGAAATTTGCATATTGCACCTAACAGTGTGGTGCATAGCCTAATTTATGATGAAAAAAGCCAGCGTGTTAAAGGCGTCAGGGTGATTGATAACGATACGTTAGCTGAGCGTGAGTATTACGGCAAAGTTGTCTTCTTGTGTGCTTCTACCTTAGGCAGCACACAAATCATGCTTAACTCTACCTCGAAATCGTTTCCTGACGGAATTGCCAATAGTTCCGGGGTATTGGGTCATTATTTGATGGATCACAATTACAACGCGGGGGCATCAGGTGATGTCGCGGGCTATGAAGACGAGTATTACCAAGGTCGGCGACCTGGTGGTATTTACGTGCCTAATTTTCAATACGAACCTAAACGCGGTAAGAAAAACTATTTACGGGGCTATGCCCTAGCCGGTGGGGCTTATAGGGAAGGGTGGCAGCAAAACGCGAGCAAAAAAGGCTTTGGCGCCGAATTTAAGCAACAAGTCACCCAAGCGGGTAAATGGCGCTTTGGTTTGTATGCTCAGGGCGAAATGTTACCCCGCTATGAAAATACCGTGCAGTTGCATGACACCTTGAAAGATAAATGGGGGATCCCGCAGCTTGAGATTAATTGCCGGTGGTCAGATAACGAGTTGGATATGATGAAAGATGCCGCGGACACGGCAGAGGAAATGCTAAAAACGGCAGGTGTAGAGAATGTCAGCAGTTACGTGAATCAAGGGCCGCCTGGGCTAGCCATTCATGAGCTTGGCACGGCACGCATGGGGCACGATCCTAAAACATCTGTGTTAAACAGGTTTAATCAATCCCATGATGTGGCTAACTTATTTGTAACCGATGGTGCAAGTTTCAGTAGTTCAGCGGTGCAGAATCCATCGTTAACCTTTATGGCATTAACAGCAAGAGCGGTTGATTACGCCACAAAAGAAATGCAGGCAGGGCGCATTTAAGCGCTGGGCCTAGATGTTAATGACAAGATAAATTACAGTACAAGGAGCATAAAATGGTACAAGGTCGCAATATTTATAAAGCAGTGTCACGGGCAGTTGTAGTGTGTTTGGCATTTGCCATCATCGCCTGCACACCCCAGCCAGAACCAACAGAGCCACAGGTGAGCGTACAATTGTGGTCAGTGAAAGATGAGGTCAAACGTGACTTTGAAGGTACCTTAACCGTGCTGGCTGATATGGGCTTTGACGGAGTTGAGTTTGCCGGGGACTTTGGTGACTATCAACAAAATCCTGAAGGACTTAAAACTTTTTTAGCGGGTCTAGGTTTGCAGGTTAGCGGAGCACATATTCCATTTGAGATGTTAGACGATGAGCACTTTGCCGCTACCGTGGCATTTTATCAGGCGATTGGGTGCGACACCTTAATCGTACCTTACGATGCCCGAGCATTTGACGCTCAGCAGGTAACAAACGTGGTGGTAGATTTAAACCGCTTAGCAGCGAAATTAGCGCCTATGGGAATGCAAATTGGTTATCACAATCATGAAAAAGAATTTGATAGCTTTGAGCAAACAACGTTTTGGGATTATATCGCCACTCACACAGATGAAAACGTCGTATTGCAGCAAGATGTGGGCTGGACAACCTATGCAGGTAAAGATCCCGTGGAATATGTTAAGCGCTATCCTGGACGCACGCTAACCACGCATTATAAGGTTAAACTCCCTGATGAGGTGCAAGGAAAGCAGCCGTTGATTGGCCAAGACACGATTGACTGGTCAAGTCTAATTGAAGCAAATATGACTGTGGGGGGCACGCAATGGTTGGTCGTCGAGCAAGAAGAGTACCCGAACGGCCTTAAACCACTGGAAGCAGTGAAAATATCCAAGCAAGGTTTAGAGACTTATCTAGAGGCTCGAAAATAAACCGCTAGGCAGGTGAATATCACAATTGGCTGGTAAATAGACCAAGTGGCCCGAGTTCATAACGATTATAAACTCGGGCTTTTTTGTGGGTAACTGCTCCCTTGGGATCAGTGACTTGAGCAATAGACAATAACCTGTGTTTTTAAAACCGTAACAAGTTTGTGGTGTTTACTCTGCTAACTCATCTACTCGTGCTTGAAGAACTTGCACTTGCTCCCGTAGCGCCGCCACTGTTAGTTCCAATTCAGCTAAGCGATGTTCATGTGATGTGCTTGCTTGGCTATTTTGATTGTCTGTTTTGCTTTCCACCGGGCGTTGCGCTGTTATGGATTGTGGGCTTTTATCCAGTTCACTATCGTGACTGACGGATTCATCAGTATCGATATAAAATTGCTGTGCATAGCGAGATTCACGCTTGCCGGGCACTCTTGCCAAGCGCACAACGAGTTGCTCTTGGTTAAAGTCCATCAGTTGCAGTAAGGCTGTATCTACTTCTTCAACGCTGGAAAAACCTGCCATACGTTGGGCACGAGTTCTTAGCTCTCCCGGAGTTTGTGGACCGCGTAATAACATCACGCAGATAATGGCTAACTGGTGGGGAGTAAATCTCAGATCACTAAATTCTGTATTACAAAATCGATGTTTATAGCGAGTTGCGCGGCTACCACTTTGCTCGAAAATTAAATTTTTAGCGTACAGTTCGTCCAACGTACTTTGCACTTGGTGTTCGGTAAGTTCCATGACAGGTTCACGGTTACTCTTTTGGTTGCATGCTGTGGTTACACTATTGAGTGACAGCGGGTATTGCTCGGGTGTGGTAACTTCTTTTTCTAATAAAACGCCGATAACACGAGCTTGGTACTGAGTTAAGGTAACTAACAAGGTAACTCCTTAAAAAATAAAATGGCTTGCAGCTGTTTTTCGCTAACGTGACAATAGTGATTATAGCTACCTAAGTATATGAATGAGAGAGATCTTTTGTCGATACCTTTAGTTTTTCATCCTATTTATAGTCAACTTGATTTACCTCATAGGCATCGCTTCCCTATCGAAAAATATCAGGCCATTTACGACCGATTAATCGACTCAGGCATACCCAGTAGTCAATTTCATCAACCCCAAGCATTATCGCCAACTCAATTAGCGAGGGTATACAGCCCAGAGTATGTCAACGCGCTCACCCAAGGTGTGCTTGAAAGTAAGGCGATGCGTCGAATTGGTTTTCCTTGGTCGGCACAATTAATCGAGCGTTCATTGACAGCGGTAGCGGGCACAGTTTTGACATCGTCCCTTGCTATTGAACATGGTAAAGCGTTGAATTTAACCGGTGGCTATCATCATGCTTTTGCTAATTTTGGTTCTGGATTTTGCTTGTTCAACGATCTGTACTTGGCAGCGCTGAATATGTTGCAAACGCCTAATATCGACAAGGTGCTGATATTCGACTGTGATGTGCATCAAGGTGACGGCACGGCCAAATTAGCGGCAAATAACCCCAAGGTGTTTACGGTGTCAATTCATGGTGAGAAGAACTTCCCCTTGCGCAAACAAATCTCAGATATGGACTTTGCGCTGGCAAAAGGAACAAGTGACAACGAATATCTGGAAGTGGTTGAGTCAGCCCTCAATTTGGCTTTTACTGCGTTTCAGCCCGATGCGGTGATTTATGATGCTGGAGTGGATATCCATATAAACGATGATTTAGGTCATCTGCACATTTCTACTCAAGGTGTGTATGCCCGTGATTGTATGGTGTTCGATGCATGCGCAAAACATAGGGTACCGGTCGCCGCGGTTATCGGTGGTGGGTATCAACGAGATATAAACGCATTGGTAGAGGTACATATTCAGTTATATCGGGCGGCGGGTGTGATGTAACTCCGGGTATAACAAATGATATTAAGGCGCTTTTAGCAATAAACTCCTAAGGTCAGGGTCGACTAAATCCAACCACTTATTATCAACGTAATAAATGTGTTCAATATTGTGTTTCTCGCACAAAGCAGTTAATTCAGTGAGATACTTACAAGTGGCATTATCAAAACGTGTTTTGTGCCGCCAAGGGTCACTCTCAATGAAAAATAAAATTTGGCAGGCACCCTCTCGACTCAGTGCTTTTGAAAGTTTGTACTCAGGGTAGTCAGTGCCCAAAATGATGACATTTTTCTTGGCGCTCGTTTTTCCGGTAAAAATAGCGTTTAACAAGGACGTGAAAAATTTCATTCGCTTCTCAGTTGGTCTACTAAGCATAAAAGGCCTATGGCTAAGAGCATAGGCGATAAGTCTTCAGGGGAAAGCGTCTAATAAATGTGTTGTTTTTGGAAGTCATCTTTAGCCGTTTGTATCGCAGACCAGGTAGAAACCGAATAAGGAACAAAATAAGAAATCAATATTTTGAGTATGCCTGCAAGGGTGATCGTACCCATCAATATATTGTCTCCATGATTAATTAAACCTAAAAGCGTACCGACGACTAAAGCAACTTTAATACTTCTATTGCGTATATCTGGGCGAAACAGCAACCCGCGTGTAGTTAATTTCACTTGAGGCATTGGGCTAACCTGTCTAAAGTTTGCATGGCACGAAAGCATGTTATTACACTAGCGTTAGGTTCACGCTCTTCGCTTATCGCGCTAATAAACTCTCGGTCTATAAGCTCTATACCGTTCATGGATACCGCCACATCGGTTAGGTCAATTGGGTTTGATTGACCGTCGAAAAGGTCATCATAGCGGGCTAGATAGGTGCCGTTGTCGCACACATAGCGAAAATTACTGCCTAAGGGACCATCATTATTAAAGGATAGTGCCAATGTGCAAACCGCTCCGGATGGCACTTTCATGATAATACTCATGTCTAGGGCGATACCCAATTCAGAGTGAATAGGTCCCTGTAGCGCATAACACTGTGATACGACTTCTCCCGTTTGGTATTGAAACAAATCGACGGTATGACAAGCGTGGTGCCATAACAGGTGATCCGTCCAACTACGAGCCTCACCTAGGGCGTTAGTGTTCTTACGGCGTAAGAAGAAGGTTTCCACGACCAAATGCTGAATAGATAAGGTGCCCGTGCGGATTTTCTGATGGATCCATTGATGACTAGGATTAAAGCGCCGAACATGCCCTACCATAGCAACCTTGTTAGAACGCGTGGCTGCATCAACCAGTGCTTGGGCGTCAATAATATTGTCAGCCATAGGTATCTCGACTAACACGTGTTTATTCGCAGTAAGTGCCTGAATGGCTTGCTCCGCATGCATATGTGTGGGGGTGGCTAAAATGACGGCATCTATATCATCTCGCGCCAGTGCTTGGGCATAATCATTGCTAAAATCCTCAATGGCATATTTTTTCGCGACGCTTTTTGTCGTCGCTGGGTCTGCCCCCACCAAGCTAATGCTGCGCACTTGGCCAATGTTCTTCAGCGCTTCAATGTGTTTACTGCCAAACGCGCCTTCACCGATCACGCACACATTCATATTATTTAACTCCCGCATTAACCTGCTCTGGCCAATATAAACGCATGGGATTATCCACCAGTAATTTGTGTTGTAGTGCTGGCGTCACCGCTATGCGTGGGATCATATTGACCAGTTTTCCGTCATCCGGCATATGCGATTTCATATTGGGATGCGGCCAGTCAGTGCCCCACAAAACTCTATCTGGAAAGGTCTCAACGACTTTACGGCCAAAAGGAACAAAGTCATCATAACCATCTGGACCTGAGATAGAAATCCGTTCTGGGCAGGTCACTTTTGACCAATAATTAGGGTTGTAATCGAGTAATTTCAAAAATAAATCGAATTCCGCGCCATTAATGTCTTTATTTAAGTCAGGTCGACCCATGTGATCGACGACAACTGTGGTGGGCAGGGAACTAAAAAAGTCAAAATATTCGGCGAGGTCGCTCGCTTCAAAGTAAATGACAATATGCCAATTTAATTTAGCAATACGCTGGGCAATAGCCGTTAATTCATCAAATGGCAGGGCATCAACTAGACGTTTAACAAAGTTGAAGCGCACGCCGCGCACACCTGCTTCATGCAGTCTAAATAACTCTTCGTCTGTTACATCGCCACGGACCGTTGCTATGCCGCGTGCTAGGTCATTGGCGTGGGCTAAGGCATCAACGAGCGCTGAGTTATCTGCACCATGACAGGTGGCTTGAACAATCACATTGCGGCTGAATTTTAGGTGGTCTCTTAATGCCCACAGCTGATCTTTGCTCGCGTCACAAGGCGTATATTTGCGTTCGGGTGCATAAGGAAACTGCGCCGCTGGGCCAAATACATGACAATGAGCGTCTACCGCGCCTGCCGGGGGGATGAAAGTTGGCTGGCTGGGATTGGGGTGAAAAGGGATCCAGTCTTTGTCCATTGGTTACTCGCTTGAAAAAGATGATACCTGTGCGACGAGAGCCGCACAGGTAATGAATTGACAAAGGTTTATTTGTCTTCGTTCTCTAACACAATAATACCTGCACCAGTATTTGACGCTGGCACATGATAATGGCGATAAATCTCTTTTGCGTTATCGTCCAATGCCCCGCGCATAATCATCCACATGACTAATTCTGCACCTTCAGAGCCTGCTTCTCGTAAGTACTCAACGTGTGAGATGTTTATGAGTCTATCCACGTCGTTAGTCAGATCATCCAAAAATGCTTTGTCAAACGCAGGGTTAACTAAGCCAGCCCGTTCACCCTGTAATTGATGGGACATGCCACCAGTGCCAAATATAGCGACTTTTATGTCTTCGTCGAAAGACTCAACCGCTTTTCGAATCGCTTTGCCTAAATTGAAGCAGCGATTACCGGTAGGGGAGGGGTATTGAATAACATTGACGCACAATGGAATGACTTTACACGGCCATTCTTCTGGTTTTCCACAGGTGATGGAAAGTGGCACGGTTAAACCATGGTCAACGGGAAGTTCGTTGGCTATGGTCATGTCAAATTCGTCAAATATAAGCGATTCAGCAATGTGCCAAGCGAGTTTAGAATGCCCTTGAACAACGGGCACTTTACGTGGCCCAAATCCTTCATCAGCTGGTGCGAATTGATCCGCAACGCCAATCGCAAATGTTGGGATAAGTTTTAAAGAAAAAGCAGATGCATGATCATTGTAAACAATGATAGCCACATCAGGCTTTTCTTTTTCCATCCACGCTTTTACTGGCTCATAACCATCAAACAGTGGTTTCCAATAATCGGTTTGTGTTGCATCGTGGTCGACTGCACCACCAATTGGTGGTACGTGAGATGTGCCTATTCCTGCAAATAATTTCGCCATTATTCTTTCCACTCTGAAGTATATCTGTTGCCGTCTATCTGCCTTCCACCGTCCAGCATCATTTTCTGAAATGTTTCTTTGCTAACACCGGACATCGCTGCGCCAACTTCTTGCATGGTCAGGCCGTCGAAAATCGCAATTTTGAAGGTATAGTAAAAATTTCCACCTAGGCGTAGCATATCAATCCAATTGCGCTCAAGTACCGCTTTGCGTTGTTCAGGTGTTACTGGAAACTTATCCAAATAGTGTGTTTCACTTTCACGGAATTCATCGCGATTCTTTGCTTCGTTCAGTGACATGCAGAACATGTTTAAATGATAACCCTGTCTGGAGTGCTCCGGATCAAATACGTATGTACCGGGAATATCGCTGTAATCTCTGTCTGTTCTCATTTAGTTAACTCTCTTGGGGGAAACCTATTTGTTTACTACACGCATATTATTGAAACTTTTCTTAATAGAGCTAAAGTCTAGTTCTATTGAGTGGGTGAATTCAAATTCAGAAAAGTGAAAAGCTAATGAGAAATGGTACTCATCAAGTTTCAAATTTGGAGACGTTTGAATGTAACAGTGGCTATGCTCTGCTGTTAGGGCAAACGCAACGTTAACGCACAGAGCACTGAATAACGCGCTATTTCGAAAGGTAAAATGCCAGATCTAACCATGGCGAATGTCGTTTCGCTATCGCCGCTTAGATCTGACATTAACTTATTTTCAACGAGTTTTACGCTGAACCTCTAGGGGGACGAGCTGCGTTATCTTTTACAAAATCAAGGTATGCCAAAATATCTGCCGGTTCTGTTCGCGCAAAAGCATTTGACGCTATCCATGCGGCGAATACAGTGCCATCCTCGCGAATGAGAAACGATGCCGGTTCGCAAAACAGGGGCATTTCAATTGGTTTAACTTGTTTTGATACGAACACGCCCAGTAGACGTGCTTGCTCAATAGGCAGATTAATGCCTATTTCAAGCTTATCCAAGTTCAACTCAACCACAGTTGAACTTGCCCTTTCCAAGGTGTCAGCACTGACTGCAACCATGTTTACGTTTCTGGCGCTGAACTCATCATGAAGCCTGTTCAGTTCCATCAACTGGTGCTTACAATGCCCACACCACATGCCACGATAAATAGTCAATAGCGTAAAAGCGTAGTGCATTTTAGCCTGGCTATTCCATTGGCCTCCAGACAACAACTCGAATGTCAGTTCAGGAATGGCGGTACCTGTTATACGATTAGGGTAGTTTGTCTGCATTTGGGTCATACCTATTAACTTTGAATCGTAACCCACTTAAGGTCGGTAAAGGTTTCCAGATCTGCCTCTGTGCCTTCACGACCAAAGCCACTGTCACCGATGCCACCAAATGGCACGTGTGCTTCGTCAGAAATAGACGGGCTGTTAATATGGACCATGCCGCTTTCAATGCCTTTGGCAAAAGCCATAGCATTATTGAGGTTAGCGGTATAAATGGCGGCACTGAGTCCGTACTCGGTATCATTTGCACAGCTTAGGGCTTCGTCAAAAGAATCAACCGGATAGATACTCACCACAGGGCCAAATGTTTCTTGTTGGCAAACATCCATTTCCTTGGTGACATTGAGCAGTACAGTCGGTGCGCATCGATTACCCGTCCACACTCCGCCCGTAGCCAGTTCAGCACCTTTTGATACGGCATCTTCAATATGTTGTTTAATGCGGTCTCGCTGGCGATCACTGATTATCGGGCCAATGATGGTTTCTGGATCCCGTAGATCACCCATACCGATTTTGCTGGCAATTCCGACGTACATTTCAACAAATTTCGGGTAAATCGTCTTCTCTACATAAATTCTACTCGAGCCGATACAGGCTTGCCCTTGATGCATGAAAATACCACGCAGTGCACCTTGCACAGCATCTTTCATATTGGCATCCGCCATAATAACGAGGGGGTTTTTACCGCCGAGTTCTAAGGTCACGTGTTTGTTTTGTTCTGCACACAATTTCTGGATGTGCTTACCGACAACCGTAGAACCCGTAAAGGTCACCGTTTTAATTAATTTGTGTGTCGTCAAGGCATCGCCAATTTTGTATCCGTTACCCGGTACAACGTTAACGGTTCCAGGGGGGAAGCCTGCTTCAGCTAAAATTTCTGCGAAACGCAAAGACACAATAGGCGTGTGCTCTGATGGCAATAAAACGACCGTGCTGCCTGTTGCCAGTGCGTTAGCACATAAGCGCGCAGCTTTAATTAGCGGCACATTAAAGGGCGTAATGACGGCCACAACCCCTCTTGGGGCGCGGATGGTCATGCTAATTTTATCGGGGTAATCAGACGGTAACGTTTTGCCCGTCATTTGCCTAACCATACCAGCAGAGGCGCGTACAAATGAAACGGCCTTTTCCGCTTCAAAGGAGGCTTTTCGATAGGCTGAGCCGCCTTCATCTATCAAGATGTCTTTTAACTCATCTATGTACTGCTCCATCAAGTCCGCTGCTTTACACAGCATCTTCTCACGCTCTTTAGTGGTGGTGTGCTTATAAGTTTGAAATGCTTTATGTGCAGACTCAACGGCCCTATTGACATCATCCACGGTACTTTCTGCGACGTTGCGATAAAGGCTATCATCCAGTGGATTTAATACCGCTAAAACGCCACCGTCCGAAGCTGCCGTAGGCTTATTATCAATCCAAATTCCATCCAAATTGGGACCAAGGTTACCTGTGTTACAAAATGCCATCTCGTTCTCCATCAATAGTGGCACTCACTGCGGATAAACCACAAATTTGAGTACCGCTATGCAAACTAGTTATTAATAATTTATTGCGCCGCCATCGACGTTCACGCATTGTCCGGTCACAAAATCACTATCCTCTGAGGCCAAATAGTAAAGTGTACCCAGTAGGTCTTCTGGCAACATCTCACGTTTAATAACGCGAGCCGCCAAGGTTGGTGCTTTGGCCGCGCCTAATTGTTTGTGCTCTTTTACGCCTTCGCTTTCAGTCAGGCCGACCAAAATACAATTCACTAATACCTTATCAGCCCCTAGTTCAGCAGCGAGTGCACGGGTTTGCCCGACAATCGCGCCTTTTGAGGAAACGTAATGACAAAACATCGGCGCGCCGCGTAAAAACGTACCTGAGGCGATATTGATGATTTTGCCGCGGCCATTTTTGCGCATGCTAGGCACGATCGCTTTGGCACATTGAAAAGGACCACGCACGTTCACGCGCATGACAAGATCCCATTCGTCTTCAGTGATTTGACTGAAGGGTTTTAGCTCCAAGCTCGCGAAAATGGCCGCGTTATTGACCAAAATCTCGATCGGCCCAAATTCAGCTTCGGTTTGCGCAACCAGTGCATTTAACGAATCATTGTTTGTTACGTCCGCGGTGCAACCGATTGCAATGCCGCCGCTGGCATTTATTTCAGCCACCACAGCGGATGTATCCGCTACATCAGCAACGACCACTTTCGCCCCTTGTGAAGCGAGGCCAATAGCATACGCTGCACCAATACCTTGTGCTGCACCAGTAACGACTGCGACCTTTCCATCTAATCTTTTCATTTCATTCTCACTTATAAATAAAGAGGAAGTTAAGCCATACCTATGATGCGTTTCACATCAGGCCAGGTTTGCACACCAAAGGTGGCAAGATCCTCGGTTAAATCTGCTGGACACCAATCAAGAAAAGCGGCTTTAAAATCTGGTCGCTGTTTTATTCTGCTAAACCAATCAGCCACATGGGGTAAACGGCCGTTTTCCCACATACCAGACATGTTCAACATGTCTAACCGGTTAACGTACGGTGTTAAGCCAATATCTGCTAAAGAGAAGGTTTCACCCGCTAACCAAGTGTGGTTTTTAAGGGTCTCTTCCATTTTCGATAAGTAGCCATCATAAAGACGAATTGTGTCTTCGATTCCAGGGGCGTCAAATCCCATTAGTACGATTTGTTTTTTACGCTCTTTCCACTTAGAGGTAACAGACTGGTCTGGTGTACTGCTTAAAAATTCCTGCATTTTTTCTTTGCCTAGACGCTGCACAATAAAGCGATGACAGCAGACAAATGTCAGTTCGCCGCACGCAGGGTGAAGTTGCTCGTCAACCGCTTTAGTCCAAATGCGCATTAACGTTTTTTCATAGGCGCCCTCTGGCTTTAAACTTGGTCCAGGAAACACCTCATCAAGATATTCGCAGATAACCGTAGATTCGTTGATAATCAGGCCGTCATGTACCAAAGACGGCACAACCGCTTTAGGATTTATCTTGCGATAATCTTCGGTAAACTGCTCACCTTTAAGAATGTCTATATAGTGTGCGTTATCCACCTGCACTTGCTTTTCAGCCAGAGCGAATCTTACTTTGGCGGCACATACTGAAGAACCATGATGATATAAGTCGAGCATATCTATTACCTTTACTTAGAAAAAATAACGGCGGTATCCCAGCCGTTGGTTTGGAAAAAATGTTCTTTATGACTGCTTTCACGCTTTGCCTATTAAGGTTTGACGCTTTTTTACATTCGTTTTCTCACCACTTGATGAAAATCCTGCTCCCGTTCTAGGGAAATGTTAATTACTTGATTGCTTAGCAATTCTTATTATTTTGTTTATAAACTTCACTTCTTCAAGACGGCACATGCCGCCTTGAAGCATCCTGAGGCTTAATAACGATATTTAAGCTTGAGGGTGATTTCACGTGGTGGCGCCATCGCGGCCAAAATATTTGGACCTGACGGAACACCCCAGGCCAAAATTTCCTCATTTGTTAAATTCTTGCCTATTAAAGAGATAGTAACGTTTTCATCAGGCGAAATAACACGCAGGCTGGCGTTATAGGTCTCATAGGCTTTTTGTTCCACTGTCGGTCTGTAGGTAATATCAGTGAATTGAGCACCGTTGAATGCAATATCAGTGCGTGCGCTGAAGTCCCATTCGCCAAAAAGATCGTCATAGTAATATTCAGCGAATAACGCGCCTTTCGTTTCAGGGGCATAGATAAGGGGCTGTCCACTTAAATCACAGACGCCATCACCGTTGAGGAATTTAGGGTCGCAATCGGCGGCGCCAACAAACTTGTCATAGGTTGCATCTGTGTAGGCAAAGTTACCGCCTAAAGTCCAGTTGTCGGCGGCGTGCCACAATACTTCTAACTCTACGCCTTCACTGGTGCTATCAGCCGCGTTACCCACAGTAAACTGCGCCACAGAGCCGGCTAATTGGGTTGCAAGTTGTAACCCTTCTATATTCATACTAAAGACAGTGAAATTAACGTTTAACGTGCCTTCTAACCAAGTCGTCTTGGCACCAAATTCAAGTGAATCCACTTCTTCCGCATCAAACTCGATTTGGGCGTCTTGTTCATCAATACGATCACTGAATCCACCTGTTTTATGCCCTTGGGCGAAGGTTCCATAAAGATTGATGTCATCATGGGCTTGCCATTGAATAGTGACTGATGGAGTGAACTTACTTTCACTTCTGCTCTCGATACGATTCACTTCATCTTCGCCAAGTACGTTCTGAGTTTGGTACTCTTTCAAGAAACGCCGGAAGGCGAAATCTTTATCTTCGGTAGCCCAGCGCCCACCGATAATGCCGGTCCAATCTTCATTGAATTTATAACGAGCTTGTCCAAACAGTGCCAAGGTTTCGGTGTCTTGAGTCCACGGCCCTTCTTCGGTCACTTTAGGGCCAGCTAATGAGGTGAGATTGAAGTGAGAGGTTTGGCCACGCGCTAAGCTACTGTCTTCGTAGTAAAGTCCGACAATGTAGTCGAACGTGTCACTTTCCTCTGACGTAAAGCGAACTTCCTGACTAAACCCATCGTATTTTTCATGGCGATTTGCTCTGAATAAGTTAGCAAGCCCCATATCTAAACCTTGAAAGTTATGGTCATACTCATACTCTTGGTATGCTGAAATCCACGTTAATGCGCCAGCTTCGAAGTCATGTTCAACATTAAAGGTTATATTGGTTGAATCCTGATCCCTTGACGGGCAAAAAGAGCCGATGTCATTGCCCTCTTGGTCTGTGGCTGGCCCGCAATTATAGTGCACAACCCAGTCTAATTTAGGCTCAGTCACTGTACTTCCGTCAGCACCTGATCCCGTCGATAGGTTTTGCCAAACGGCTAAAGGTGGTCCACCTAACGCATTGATTTCGGCAGCATCAGAGCCATACTCGTCAAATTCCATGTACTCTAATTTCAAACCAACTTTGGTGTTTTCACTGGCACGCCAAGCAAATTTTGCTCTAACGCCGGTATCTTCGCGGTTTGCGCCGTCAGGACCATTGAGGGTATTTTCATAAAAGCCATCTTTGTCACGATAAATAAAGGCTAAACGCGCATCCACGGTATCGCTGAGTGCGCCGGTCACATAGCCTGAGACTTCTTTTGTGCCTCCAGTCGTGCTGTATGTACTGGCGGATACATCAAAACCATAACCAAAATTACTGTCCGGGTTTGCGGTGCGCAAAATCATGGCACCTGCCGCTGTGTTCTTGCCAAATAATGTCCCTTGTGGGCCTCGTAACACTTCCACCGCTTCTATATCTAAAAATGGATGTAAGTTAATAGCAGCACGGCTGATGTACACGTCATCCACGAATCGGCCGACCGATTGCTCAATAGAATGTGATGTGCCGCCGCCTAATCCACGCACGTAAAGGTTGGGTAATATTCCAGCACTGTTAATTTCGAAATTGGGGATCAGGATGGAAAGGTCTTCCATGTCACTAATGCCGACCTTGTCGATGAGATCTGCGGAAACGGCTGCCACTGAAACGGGCACATCCTGAATACTTGCGGGGCGTTTGGTAGCAGATACGAGAATAACTTCTACGTCACTCTCTTTGGTTTTTTCCATTTTTTCTTGTGCAAAAGCCTGATTAATACCGAGCGTTAATGTGGAAAAAATAAAACAGTGATGTAAGCTGCGTAGATATTTATTATTTTTCTTCTTCTCTGTCAAACTCATGATGTAAACCCCTAGTTCCAATATGTATTCGCTCAAGTGTGTGAACGTCTTCCTTCATTACCGCTTTTTCGGTGCATGTCGCCCATTAAGATTTTAGTGATGCTGGTGGACTGCGGTAACTTGGTGTTAAGAAGTTAACTTTGATACCACTGAAAACGAAATGACTAGTTGTTTTCAGCGTATGAATATTATTTTTTACACTCGGTTAACAATCGTTTCATGGTTGTTTTACTATCGCGCAAAACAGCCAAGGGCAAATGCCTAGTCATATTTGATACATGCTAGTTCGGTAGGCTAACTTTCAGTTGTGCAGTGCTCTTGCTACACGTTATGCATACCAATTGATTATGGCGGTGTGAGCTACTTAGTTTAAAAACGGACTTCCCTGCGTCAAATCGATGCGTGCTAATTTAGCAAGCTCACTAAAATGGTTGAGTACCCGATATACAAAGGCCAATCGTATTTGTTGGTTTTTCTCCAATAAGGTTTCATCTAGGTCTTCGGCCCTTGAATGTTTGCATGACGGCTGCATGAGGCGTTGAAGTATGGTGACCCTAGGGTGTGTCACTTTTAGTGCAAACGTCTTTGATGCTTGGTGCTTAATCATAGCTCTGCAATATGTGTGGGCTGCCAATAAAGCATTCTTGAGGCCTCGTTATTCAGGGCGTGTGTATCTAGTGGCAGCATCGACAATTTCCGATGCTGACTTAGGGACACATTGCTAATAATTGATTGCGCCACCGTCAACGTTGACACATTGACCCGTGATAAAATCGCTATCCGCTGATGCTAAGTAGTAAAGAGTGCCAAGCAGATCTTCTGGCACCATTTCGCGTTTTATCAATCTGGCCGCTAGGGTAGGTGCTTTAGCGGCGCCCAATTGTTTATGCTCTTTAACACCTTCGCTTTCGGTTAAACCAACCAAAATACAATTAACTAAAATGTTATCAGCCCCTAGTTCAGCGGCCAGGGCGCGGGTTTGCCCGACAATGGCGCCTTTGGATGAAACGTAATGACAAAACATGGGCGCGCCGCGTAAAAAGGTGCCTGAAGCAATATTAATAATTTTGCCACGACCATTTTTACGCATGCTAGGCACGATCGCTTTTGCGCACTGAAACGGCCCGCGTACATTTACGCGCATGACGAGATCCCATTCATCTTCAGTGATTTGGGTAAATGGCTTTAATGCTAACGTCGCGAAGATAGCGGCATTGTTGATTAATATTTCTATCGGCCCAAATAGCGCTTCAGTTTGGCTGACCATTGCGTTTAACGATTCATTATTAGTCACGTCAACCTTGCAGCCAATTGCCCTGCCGCCTTGGGCGGCGATTTGTGCGACAACTGAAGCCGTATCGGCGATATCTGCAACTACTACTTTTGCCCCTTGAGCAGCTAAACCAATCGCATATGCAGCGCCAATACCTTGGGCTGCCCCCGTTACTACTGCTACTTTTCCATCTAATCTTTTCATTTCATTCTCATTTTTTAGGTTAAGGTAAATCAATTCCGATGTTTTAAATTTTTTCACTGTTTGCGGTATTTATGGTGGGGGTGACTGACATGCCTACCCGCAGTTTGCTCGCGTTTTTTTGAGTCATATCAATGCTGATGCGCACGGGTAAACGCTGGACGATTTTAGTGAAATTCCCTGTTGCATTGTGTGGCGCAATAGCCGAATAGCTTACGCCGCTGGCAGGTCCTAGACTTTCGACTTTTCCGGATAGATTCACCCCTGGTAGGGCATCCACCTCGATATCAACGGACTGCCCGGGTTGCACATTGGCCAGTTGCGTTTCACGGTAATTCGCAGAAATATAGATAGCAGATGTGGGAACGATCACCGCTAGTGGTTTGCCAGTGCTAACAAATTCACCTACGCGAGCTGTTTTTCTACCGATCACGCCATCAATGGGGGAATAAACTTTACTGTAAGACAACTTTAATTGTTGCGTGTTTAGGTCCGCTCGGGCTAAAGCTAACGCCGCCACAGCATTGTCTACGTTGGCACTTAGTACCTTTAGTTGTTGCTTGGCGAACGAAATTTGCGCCAAGCTTTTGGTTAAATTAGATTGCTCGATGGCCAGTTTGGCATTGGCTTGCTGGCGTGCTTGTACACTGCCTGAACCATCGTCAGCTAGATTACTAAAACGGGTTTGATCGGCCTTGGCTAATGTAACCGATGCCTGATTCGCGTTGAAAGTGGCTTCTGCGCGTAAAATCTCAGCTTGTTGCTGTGTGAGCTGGGCTTCAAAACTGGCTAACGTTGCCTGGGCACTACCTACTTTCGCTTTGCCAGCAGCAACCGTTAAAACAAAATCTTTATCATCAATAGCAACCAATAAATCTCCTTTGTGAACCGGTTGGTTTTCCGCTATCAGTACATCTGTAATGGTTCCAGAGATTTTTGCCCCGACAGCACTGAAGTCAGCTTGCACATAAGCATCGTTAGTCGACTGTGATGCACTGCTAGAATCCGGTTGATTGATATACGCTATGCAACCGATTGCCAGCGCAATACACACAGTGGCTACGGTTAATTTGATGGGAGTAGGTAAAGCCATGTTTGTTTCCTTTTTTAAATAGGTTAGTTCGAATTGGATTGTGCGCTGGGCGCAGGAATGTGGGTCATACGTAAAACTAAAGGGATCAATAAGCAGGCGGCCACGCCGAAAATGCGATATATGTCAGCAACCGATAAGGTCATTGATTGCTGGGCAATGGCTTGACCTAGCCCAGGGACACTCAGTTCTGAAAATACCGTGTTGCTGCTTGTCGAGTGCTCGATAAGCATTTCTGTATGGAAGTTCCCTCGGATAACCAATAGGTGACCGACTAAAGCGCCACCAATAAGCGTACCGAGGACGCGCAGCGTATTAATGATGCCAGAGAAATACGGGCCTTCTGTGTGATGCACTATGCTCGTCATCAAGAACAGCATAGAAACCACAGCCATTGGTTGGCCAACGGCTTGTAAAACTTGGGCAATGAGAAATTGCTCTCTATTCCACTGGGCGGTCAGTTCGGCGCCGAAGAAACATGCGCAGGCTATTAAAAGCAAACCGATTGAAAATACAATGCGCGCATCCGTCCATTTTTTATACAACAGTAAAGCGACGAGCGAACCAAGCACCAATTGCGGTAGGGCGACGATTAGGCCTAATTGAGCCGATTGGTAGATTCGGTATTCTTGCAAAGCAGCCAAAAAATTGAGCGGCAATGAAGTCGCAGACATCAATACAATCAATAAGATAGTAAAGATAATGGCGCCCAAGCCGAGGTTTCTACGCCCAAGCAGTCGAAGATCAATAAAGGGCGTAGGGTGATACCATTCAGTGAGTAAATACAGGGAGAACAAGATCACGCCGCTTATCAAACTCAGGGTGATCAAAGTAGAATTGAACCAATCCAAACGTACACCTTGAGTCAAAGCAATGGTCAGTAACGCCATACCAACCACGCCAAGTGCCATTCCCAACCAATTTCCTTGGCTAAAGCGTGGATATTTAATCTCTTCTTTAGGCAGCCCTGCATTAACAAGCCCGATAGCAAGCACACAAAGTGGGATCACCTGCCAATAAATAAGACGCCAATCGTTAAAACCGTCAGTCCATTGTCCAGTCAACCAAATGGCAATATTGGGTGAAAATGTAGCGGTCATCGCGTACAGCGCAAGCCCATGAAGACGCAGATGAAGGGGCAACGCCTTTAACGCCATCATCATTAACAGGGGCACTAATGCGCCACTTGCCATACCTTGCACAAAACGTAAGGCAATCAGTAGTGAAAGGTCATGAATAAATGGCAGTATTAGCGCAATAACGGCGCACAGAGCGACTGTATAAGTATGGAAGCGTCTAATGGATAATGTTATCGCGAACCAAGTGGCAAAGGGAGTGATGAGCAGTTCACCGGCGAGGTAGCTGGTTGTTACCCATGAAGAACCGTCCACGCCAAACCCAAGCGCACCGCGCACATCGATTAACCCCAAGGCGCCGACCCGATTGTTAAGGCCTGCCATCATGGCGCTGATAAATATGCCAAGCAGTACCAGCATGACCTTCACTGGGAGATGGGACGTGGGCTTGGCCACGGTTGCCGTCTCAGCCGCACTATTAGCGGGTGCCTTTGTGGGAATGGTTATTGTCATGCTATTTGCCATCACGCACCTCAGACATGGCTGCTGCGCTATTCGGTCTGGATATCGTTGCTGCGTCGGTGGCAGCGAAAACCGGTGCGGTTGGGTCATTATTGCTCACACCCCAGCCCCCACCGAGTGCTTTATAGAGCGTAACAAGACTAAGAGTGGCATTGGTTGCGCTATCATTGAGTGCCATTCTACTGTCGAGCACGTTACGCTGTGCAGTGAGGACATTTAGATAATTTCCTGCGCCTTCTTGATAGTTTCGTTGGGCGAAATGCAACGCTATTTTGTAGCTTTCGTAAGCATCATTTAAGTGATCAAACTGACTCCGTTGTGAGGCAAGGCCGTCCAAGGCGTTGTCAACTTCATGCCATGCGTTAAGCACGGTTTGCCGGTACGCTAACGCGGCACTTTTTTGCTTAGCTTCGGTTAACTTGAGGCGCTGTTTTAGCTCACCTCCTTGAAATATTGGAAGGTACACAGCGGGTCCCACTGAGAAAAAACTGGAATCCCAACTGGCTAAGTCACTACTTTGGAATGCCTCAAATCCCGAACGACCAACAAGCGTGATACGCGGGTAGAAATTTGATTGAGCCACACCAATGGCGGCGGTCGCTTGATGCAATTGCGCTTCTGCTTTTAAAACATCAGGACGCTTGTGCGCGAGTTGGGCTGGTATGCCAACAGGAATCGTTTTGGGGAGTGACGGCAATGGCACATCATTGATTAACTCTTCGTCTAACGCTCTAGGGTTTTCTCCTAGCAACAAGGCTAATTTATTCATTTGCGTATTTCTGCGTTCGACTAATTTGGGGATTTGCGCTGTGACTGCGGCCAGTTGAGCGCTTGCCATTGATGTTTCAAACTTGCTGGTTAAACCATTTTCTGTTGTGCTTTTGACTAACGTCAATTTGTGTTCAGCAATTTGCTTGTTTTGCTCGGTGATGCGCAGCTGAGCCTGAATTCCTCGAAACTGTAAGTAATTACGAGCGACTTCGGCAGCAAGGGTGATTTGATACGCTTCGCGCGCTAAAACGGTTACTTCAAACTCAGCTTGAGCGCCTTCTACAGTGCGTTTTATATGCCCCCATAAATCAATTTCCCAGCTTGCATCGAACCCAGCCTGCCAATAATCGTTACCGCTGCTTTTTGCGCCTAACGCTGCAAACTTACTGTTATCGCTGATGTCTTCTCGAGTGTAACTGCCACTCGTGGAGACTTTGGGAAGGTAGTTGGATGAGGTTATCCCTAGATTTGCGCGGCTTTGTTCTACTCGGCTAGCCATTATTTTCAAGTCTAAATTTGCCAAGCGCGCTCGTGCTTCTAAATTTGAAAGGATAGGATCGTTAAATAAAGTCCACCATTGAGATGAGATATCTGCGTTGGATACTGGGTATTGATGGCTGTAATCATCACGTGCGGCAAGATCAATTTGTGTCGCGGTGGCGCTGGGAGAGGTAAAGTTAGGCCCCACGGTGCAGCCAGTCAATAACGCAATACCTACCGCGATACCTATTTTTTTCAACATTCGGCTGGCAGTGGCTGTGTTGTGAGTATTGTTACGCATATGTTTGATATCTCGTATAAATGCCCATAAATCGAACCGAACTTATCGGTACAGTTTCACGTTGTCAGAAAACCTATAACGGCTGTTATCTGGGCATAAGGTTATTGTCGATAGCTTAAATATTGTGAGTATGGCGGACTATAAAGATCGCTGAAACTTACTGTTGTACTGTACCGCTCAGTTCGGTACTATATCGCTGTGAAAACGACTTGTCAATCAAGATCATTATTAGGTAAAACATTATGACTAAATTAATTGTCACACCGAATCGTCATGTAGGTGTTGAAAAAGGGTTGGGGGCAAAAGCCAATACGGTTCTGCAGGCAGCTAGAACCATATTTTTAACCTATGGATTTGCGGGGGCTACCACGGATATGATCCAGCGAGAGGCCGGGGTATCCAAATCTACGGTCTACGCCCACTTTACGAATAAGGAAACATTGTTTAGTGAGGTGGTGAAGGCTGAGTGTTTATCGACTTCGAATCATATTCGCAGTATTCAATTTATACCCGGCAAAATTAAGGAAACGCTGCACGAAGTTGCCGATGCATATCTGCAAATCGTGTTATCGAAATCAGGGGCATCTTTGGCAAGAATTGTGATTGCTGAAGTAGAGCGTTTTCCCCGTCTGGGAAAAACTTTTTACGAAGCGGGTCCTAAACCTTGTATCTTATTAGTTGCGCAGTTGTTGTCATTGGCACATGACGCCGGTGATATTGAGTTAGGCACGCTCACGCCTGAAGAAGCGGCGCGAGTATTTGTCGGCGCAGTGCGAAGCGAGCCGCAATTGCACTATTTAACCCATCCCAATGAAAAACCAACTAAGGTACAAAGAGAACAATGGTCTGGGCTAGTGGTTGAAACCTTCATACGCGCTTACGGTAAAGCAGATTAAATCTTTTGCTTTAATATGGTCTCAAGTGAGGTGACAGAAGCAATCCGTGTTAGTAACTGCAAAGTAGAGTTGTGAACGTCTTCATTTTTGGCTACGCAGCAGTCGCTCACTACAGTAACAATAAAATCTCGGTCATGGGCATCACGGGCAGTGCTTTGAACAGCGAGATCGGTGGCGCAACCACATAATATGAGCTGTGAAATATTATGACTGCGCAGGATGTCAGCCAATGGCGTACTGTAGAATGCATTTACGCGGCGCTTTTCAATAAGTAGGTCATTCCCTTGATTGGCCAATTGCGCTATGAATTCGGTGCCCCACGTGTCACTGACAAAAATATTATTCTTTTTAGCTGAGCCAAATAATGGAGAGGTCGTCGGATGGGGATTGTAGTTATCTGAAAAGCCTATTTTAACATGGATCACCAAGTAGTCTTTATTCTTGGCCCAAGTCTGCAGCTGTTCTACTTTGCTTAAGGTGTCGTTTCGGGCTATGAAATCTGCGTTGCCATGTTTAGCAACTTTTCCATCGGGATGGACAATATCATTGATAAAGTCAATGCATATAAGGGCGGTAGAGGATTGTGAAAAGGTCATGATTGGATCCCTTTGGACAGAAGAACGAAAAACCTGAAACAGCTATCTGCTTCAGGTCTTGGCAATGGATAATGATTAGTCTTTAATGCGGCTAAAGACCTTACGAATGTTGCCATCGAAAATAGCGTCTTTTTCTGCTTGACTGATGTTGGCATTGTCTATGTAGCGTTTGGTATCGTCAAAGTACTGACCTGTTTGTGGATCGATTCCACGCACAGCACCCACCATTTCGGAAGCGAAAAGAATGTTCTTATTCGGGATAACGTCGAGTAATAAATCGATGCCCGGCTGGTGGTAAACGCAAGTATCAAAATACACATTATTCATGACAAGCTCGTCCAATGGTGGCAACTTCATCATGTCGGCTAAGCCGCGAAAACGCCCCCAATGATAAGGAACCGCGCCGCCGCCATGGGGAATGATAAATTTAATGTCAGGGAAATCTTTACATACGTCAGACGTCATTAGCTGCATAAATGCAACTGTGTCTGCGCTTAGATAGTACGAGCCAGTAGCATGAAAAGCGGGATTACAACAACCACTGACATGGATCATCGCGGGTACATCTAAATCACACATTGCTTCGTAAATTGGATACCAGTAACGGTCACCTAAAGGAGGGGATTTCCAATGGCCGCCGCTAGGATCTAAATTCAGATTGCAACCGACAAAATTGAATTCACTCACACAACGTCTTAATTCTGCAACGGCATTATCAAGCGGCGCGCCTTCGGTTTGAGGTAATTGACAACCACCGATAAAATTCTCAGGATAGAGCTCGGTAATACGGGCGATTAATTCATTACAATGTTCAGACCAATATTTGCTGGTGAGTTCGTTACCAATATGATGTCCCATCCAACTTGCACGGGGAGAAAATATGGTCATGTCAGTTCCGCGCTCACGCTGCAAACGAAGTTGGTTATTTTCTAGGCTTTCGCGTAGTTGATCATCCGTGATGTTTAGCTGACCTTTTTTGTGTGTAAACTGTGGATCTTGGGCTAACTCACGTTTTTGTTGTTCGCGATACTCCCCCAATTCTTCAGGTCCAGTGGTGTAATGTCCGTGGCAATCAATTATCATTTTTTATTATTCCTAGTCGTTCAAGTCGCTAAGTGATTCAAGGTAAACCAAGCCCGCCTTTTCCAGTGCGGGGCGCATGTTGTACATGTCTAATCCGAGTATGCCTGTGGCCAATTTATCGCGCTTTTCTGCCTCATGGGCTTCCCTTGCTTGGGCAATCGATAAGACTTTTTCGGCGCTTTTACGGGGAACTATGGTGATACCGTCATCGTCAGCAACCACCACATCGCCCGGCATTACATATTGACCGGCGCATACGACGGGGACATTGACCGCACCTAAGGTATTTTTTACCGTGCCTTTACTCGAAATTGCTTTAGACCAAACAGGAAAATTCATTTCTTTCAGATCGGCCACATCCCGCACGCCTGCATCGATAATTAAGCCGCGAACACCTTTAGCTTGTGCCGAGGTCGCGAGTAGATCGCCAAACATGCCATCGGTGTTCTCTGTAGTACATGCGACTAACAGCACATCGCCTGGTTGGCATAATTCTATTGCCACATGCAGCATCCAGTTGTCGCCTGGCTGGGCTAATACGGTTACAACGCTGCCACTAATGCGTGCGTCCGAATAGATAGGGCGCATGTACGGCTTGAGTAAACCTATTCGACCTTGCGCTTCATGCACCGTCGATGCCCCAAGTTTGCCTAATGCATCGACAATATCTGTGTTTGCTCGCGGAATGTTTTTAACGGCAACTGTCTTCATAAATTACTTCTCCTGGCAGAATAAAGATGAGGGCACAAAGAGTGTCCCTTTACTGAGTAGCCGTGCTGTTCGCAGCACGCCTGCTTTCGTGATGGATGGCAACGAGCCTTGTTCATCGACGAGTAATGAGACGTCAAATTTTCCGCTGGGGTGTTCAACGGAAATACGTTTATTCTGGCCGCTACATATGTGTACTAAGTCACTTGCAACAGTGCCGGGCAGAATACACCCGGTAGCGACAGTCACCGCTCCCAGCACGCCAATAGACGAGTGGCATTGATGGGGGATAAACGTGCGGGTGTTAATTAAGCCGCCATTTTGGGCTGGAGAAATCAAACACATCTTAGGAATAGCCTTGTGCGTAACATCTCCTAAGTTCATGCGTTGACCTGCTTCGATGCGAATACGTTCAAGCCTCTCCCGCAATGGAACGTTGTCGTTGAGTGTTTGTGGGGATTCGCTACCTGTTACACCCAATGCTTGCGCCTTAATCATGACTACTGGCATGCCATTATCAATGCAGGTAACGAGCGTGCCTTGAATGTCATCAATAAGATTCGTTGTAGGCAGCAAGGCGCCGCAAATGGAACCGGCGACATCTAAGTAATTACACACCACAGGGGCTGAAGTGCCGGGGACGCCGTCAATGGATTCATTGCCCTCGTATTGCATCTGCTTATTAGGGGTACACAGTTCCAGCTCGCATATTTTTCCGCTGTTAACCATATGGACACGCACAAAGGTTTTGCCTTCACTGGCAGCAATAAGACCCGCCTCAATCGCAAAAGGACCTACACCGGCAAGAATATTTCCGCAATTTGGCGTGATATCTACTTGGTTTTTACCCACCACAACTTGGACAAAGAGAAAATCTATATCGGCATCATCACGTGACGCGGGCGAAACAATCGCTACTTTGCTGGTCAGGGCATCGGCCCCGCCTAAGCCATCAATTTGCCTCTCATCTCGTCCGATTGCAGTGAGGATCACTTGATTTCTCACTGCTTCGTCCAATGGCAAGTCGTCGGCTAAAAAGTAGAGTCCTTTTGAGCTTCCACCGCGCAGTTGCATGAAATTGATAGCCGTTTGTTGCATATTCATCCCCTAGTTCAGTTGGCAATATTCTATGAACTTGAAAGCTTCTCGACTAATGGAAAAAAATTAGCCAGCCATGTGAAAAATAAAATTAATTAGTTAACGAATTATCTATTGCGCTTTTGTACTCTGGAGTCGCCAATTAACGTGGGGCGATAGGTGGTCATGTAATAATTGGTATGAAATAAAAAAAATGAATGCTAGATTATTAAATGAATATTTATTATTTGGATATTGATATGAGCCGTTTAAGTATAGGTATACCGGAGTTGAGCCTGCGACAATTGAAGGCCGCGTTGTATGTTGCTGATGAAAAAAGTGTTACTCGGGCAGCTGAATCGCTTAATCGTTCACAGACAGCTGTGACAAAAGCGTTAAGTGATTTGGAAGCCACATTAGGTGTTAAATTATTTGATCGTACGTTTGCTGGGATGGTGCCGACGGTATACGGTGAAGCCCTGACGAACAGGGTCAAACAAGCAGAAGAAGAATTTTGCAAAGCGGGTGTAGAGTACGAAAAACATAAGGTGGGATGTCGTCCGTTTAGAGCTATTCCTATTTTTTCGATGGAAATCAGCCATAAGCGCCTTGCAGCATTTGTTGCCTTGTTCGAAACCCATGATATTAATGCTACAGCCTCGTTATTGAATATCACTAAGGCTGCAGTATATAACTCCATTCGGCAAATTGAAGAGTTGTTAGATTTAACGCTGTTTGAACGTGAGGCGATGGGGGTAATTCCGACTAATTTTTGTACTATTTTAGCGCGCCACGTAAAGCTAGCGTTTTATCAGATACGTCATGCAATAGAGGATATTGCCAGTTTGGAAGGGGTGACAAAAGGACAAGTGGTTATTGGAACGCTGCCCTATACGCGAACATTCTTAACTCCAAGAGCAATAAACAGTCTGCTGGACAAGCACCCACAACTTGATGTGGAGACGGTTGAAGGCCCTTATTCTGGGATGGAAACTGCGCTGCGAAGTGGTGACGTTGATTTTATCGTGGGGGCCATTCGTGATGACGGTGATAGCCCTGAGATTGCAACGATAAAACTGTTTGAAGATCAACTGGCTATCATTGCACGTAAGGATCATCCTTTAGCCCATAAAAAGGACTTAAAGATGCAAGACTTGCAACATGCTCAGTGGGTGTTGCCATCAAAACAAACGCCATCACGGCAACTGTTTGAAGAAACACTTAAGCGTCATGGCATGGAAATACCAGAACATGCAGTGCAAACCAGTTCTTTATCTATGGTAAGGGGCTTACTGCTGGGAAGCGATCGGATAGCGCTGCTTTCAGAGCATCAAATTCATTACGACAAAATGTTTGATGTATTAGATGTCTTACCGGTTCAACTGGAAAATACATTCAGACCTATTGGGGTCACAATGCGTGCTCACACACAGCCATCCCCAGCGGCCAAATTGTTCTTAATGCACCTGAAACAGGCAGCTTTGGAAATTAGTCGTTAGACTGCAGTATATGCAAAAACCCACATAGGTGGGTTTTGCATTTGTCCTATTGCCTAAGCTGGGCGCTTGAGCGGCCAAAAATTGAAAAATCCAGAGACCACGAAGATGACAGGGAAGGTTACGCCCAACATTGCTGATGCGATCCATATTTCTTTTGCAAAACCATTTTGTGGTCCCATGCCCAACTCATGACCTGTATGCAGGTATGAACCATAGGCATACACCTTGTACATAATGATGGCCATTATAGCAGCGCAAATAGTTAACAAAATGCCCCGTATCGGTTGTGCTATCTTAGTCAATAACGAAAACTGCATCATGTTATTGACTAAGAATGTACCTAGGATCAAGCATACGGGTACACGTATCATGTATTCAACCTGTTGCATGCCGAACCCACTGACGAAAACCCATCGCAATACCCAAGAGAGTATTAATAAATATACTGTTGCGATGATGCCACGAATGGGCTGAGATGCACCTCGGGTGAGTTTATCAATAGGCCAGAAATCAAATAACATGTGGACGATAACCAGGCCCACAGCGGTAACGGAAAATGTCATGGCATCCCACATATCAAATAACCCACTCGGGTCAAGTGAGGCAAAATATTTAGGGTGTCCGACTTTTTGCAGCATTGAATAATCAAAGAATACAATCCACAGAATATACGCAATAACATAGGCGCCAACTAAGGTATAAATTCCCACTTTGATGGGATCTTTACTGAGTAATTTAAATGGCCAGCATTGCCAAATAGGTACCAAAAACAAGATCGCGATAATGGTCATGATCGCGTATTGAACAAGCATGGGGGTTATTCCCTGATTTTGGCCCACGCCCCATAACAAAAAAGCGAATACTATGGCGCCACTGGCTATGGTAATGAGGGTTAATACCATTCCTTTGAGCGGTTGGCTTAACGTTGCCACGAAGGCCGGTTTTTGGTTGTGCCACAGTAAGCCTAGAATAACTTGGGCCGGAGTGGCGGCCATAAATGCTGTTCCGACCCAATCGGTAAATGTGTGATGTCCGAAAGGGGCGATGATAGCGGCTGTAATTGCAAACACGAATAATGATCCTAATACACCCGTGATTAGCACCTGACTCAGGGGGGCGGTTTTGACTGCTGTACTCATAGTGATAACTCATTTTTATTATAAATTTTTCTTCGGGCTATATTGAACGGGGTTTGCAAAGGCCGCTATTTACTTTTATTTAACAAAGCATGAGTTTTTCATTTACGTGCACTTGGCTGTGATTCCATTTGATGTCTGTAAATACGTTTTTTAATCAAAAAGGTCCTTAGTTTTAATCGAGTAACCGTAAGGGGGATGAGCACTTTTTTACTTGCAAGGAAAGTGGATGAAATGATAACCAACTAAAAACGAATGAGGGGGCAACGAACAACCGAGTTCCTGTTGCTTGTCGTTGACTTTAGTAAATGCAGTGGCAGTTTCCTCATGAACTTATAGCACGTTTAAAACCAGCATGAACATTCAGCTGCGTTAGGGCTGGTATATATTAAGCAATAACGATTCCCCTAGAATATTGCTTTCTTTGTGCACCAATTCTGCACATTTTATTGTTAAATTTTGCTTATTACATCACTACTAATGAGCACTATTATGAATATCAATTTAAGCCGATACTTTTTTGCATCACTTGTCACTATTGGGCTAACGCTCGCGCTAACAGGATGCAACGGAAGTACGGATAACGACGTGGATACAGTTGATACGACTGGTAACTCTGACTCGGAAACTGACACAAGTGCAGATTCAGATGAAAGTAGTGATGATGGGGTAACCGGCACGGGTATTTTACATTCAGCTTATTATGAATTTGACAGCGACCATGTTGAAGTCGTGCTTAATGGCGATACCGTTAGCATTGAGACCAATGGTTTGCCCAATCACACGTCTCCCTATTGGTCTTCAGATCACGCACTGTTTGTTGAGCCGACGGTTACCTCCTATGAGCAAATGGCGCCGGGTAACATTGACGAATTTGTCGGTACGTATACGTTAACCGTGGATAATACCCCGCAAAAAGCAGCCGCTACCTCCGCGACGGGTCTAGGGGCGATAGGTATCGCGGTCAGTGGCTCGGTAATATATAACGACGAGGAAGGTCCGGGGATTGCGCTTGATGGAGCGGTGGGAAGCTTGGACTTTAATGGCGCCCATACGGGACCACAAAGTTATCACTATCATTTAGAGCCTATTTCATTTTCCGAAGATGACAGCAACCTCATTGGTGTCATTGCTGACGGTTTCTTTTTGTATGGGCGCAAATGTAATTCCACGGGAACGTATCCGACAGATTTAGATGTATCTGGTGGGCATACCTCTATTACTCAGTACGCACAAGACGCAGAGTATCACTACCATATCCAAAATGAAGTGTATCTGGGGTCATATTATATTTTGTTCCCTGGGGATTATCAGGGCAGTGCCAGTGCTATCCGTTAGAAACTTAATCTTTGTCCTAAGTTGTGCTTTTAGCTGGCCAGGAGTCGCTCAGATGCAGCTTGAGGTAAAACCTGTTGCTGCAAATGAAATCAATATTGCGATGAATACTGGTTTACGTATGTATCTGGGGTTGCCTTTCACCGGTGAAGCTGTGACATATTATGCTTCAGGACAGATTGCAAAGTTGCAACAGTTTAAAGAGGGGCGTCGAGAGGGCTTCCTCAGGCAGTGGTTTGAAAACAAGGTGTTGGCATTTGATTCTCAATATGTTGCTGGACGTCTTGAAGGGGAGACAAAAAGTTGGTGGAGCAACGGAAATCTGCGTTCTATCTCACCTTATGTAAAAGGGCGAGTAACCGGAGAATCTAAACAATGGTACGTCACTGGCGAGTTGTTTAAAAAAATGCATTACCTCGATGGGCAAGAAGTGGGCTTGCAACAAGCTTGGCGTCAAAATGGCAAGTTATACAGTAATTATCAGTACATCAATGGTCGTGTATTTGGTCTGAAACGGTCAAATATGTGCGTAGGATTAGACGATGAAAAAGTTGTTAAAGCAGATTAGTTTTGTAGTGGCATTTGCCAGTATCGTATTGATTAATACACATTCACATGCAAAGCTGCAAGAAGTAGAGAGTTCTGCCCAAGTGTCGTCATTGCCATATTACGCAAGTGCCGACTTTACCCCTCATTGGTTTAGCCCCGACAGTGTCGAGCTTATTGATTTTCATCGGGTTTCGGATTTTACTTTCATTGACCAAGACGCAAAGCATATTTCGCAAGTTGATATGCAAGGCAAGGTTTATGTCGCTAGTTTTTTCTTCACTTCTTGCCCGGGAATTTGCCCACGGATGCGCTCTCAACTTTCCAAGGTGCAGGCGAAATTTATGGATGATGATAAGGTCAGTATTATCTCGCACTCTATTCAGCCAAATAATGACACGGTTAAGGTGTTGCGTGACTACGCAGATGAGAATGGCGTCGTGTCAGGTAAATGGCATTTAGTTACTGGTGACCGCGACAGTATTTATCGCGTTGCACGCAATGATTATTTTGCCAATGAAGATTTAGGAGAATATGTGAGCGATAAAGATTTTTTACATACCGAAAACTTGGTTTTGGTTGATACTAAACGCCATATTCGCGGCATATATAACGGCTTAAACAACACGTCTGTAGGGCATTTAATGGAAGACATTAAAACGTTAAGAAGTGAGCGGTAAGCGTCTTTGATAATGGCAGATCCATAGTCGTATTTTGGCTGGGTACCTAACAACTGCCATCTACTTATTGCTTTTCAAGACGCTCAATTTCGCGCCACATTTCTTCTGCTTGAGCGGTTAACCTGGCATAGCTGCGTATATCGCCTTTTCGCTGAGCGAGCATGGCTTCTTCTAATTTCTGGTCATATTGTTTACGACGTTTTTTTACTGGTGAAGACTTTAAAAAACCGAACATAGACTACCTTTTGTGAATGTTATATTGAGGGGATCCTACATCAAATATGTCAAGCTGGATCACACCGCTTAGAGGTTTAGCATTCAACTTTCTTGCTACCGACAAGCTAAATATCCAGTCGTATTCCCCAGTCTTAATCTGTGGACCCGCACCGTTAGACGATAGATAATACTAGATTGGGTCGTTAAAAAGACCAATTTATTCCCACTCAAATTGAATTAAATTCGACCAATCTATTTTTTCGAATGGATAGACGCATTTTTTGCGTTCGTAATTTCACTCTGCATCCCAATTAACAGTGGTACGAATATATTTTTGGCTCACTAGGAGATCACATGAGTGATTTATTTTCCCCCATTCAATTAGGCGATACACAGCTTAACAATCGCATTATTATGGCACCTTTGACCCGTTCTCGGGCGAGTACAGGCCATATGCCGAATCAATTAATGGCGACTTACTATGCTCAGCGCGCTACTGCAGGTTTAATTATTTCTGAAGCGACTATGATTACCCAAGGCAATTCAGCCTTCGTTAATGAGCCTGGGATTTATAACCAAGCACAAATATCAGCGTGGAAAACCGTCACCGATGCTGTGCATGCACAAGAGGGCAAAATTTATTTGCAAATTTGGCATGGTGGGCGCGCTGCGCACTCTGTATTAAACGACGGTCAGCAGCCAGTAGCTCCCTCAGCTATTGCGATTGATGATGTTATCCATACTCCTCAGGGGAAATTACCCTACGAAGTGCCCAGAGCGCTTGAAACCAGTGAAATTTCTATGGTTGTTTATGCCTTCAGACAAGCTGCCCACAATGCTATGTTGGCAGGTTTCGATGGGGTGGAGATACACGGTGCGAATGGTTATTTAATCGATCAATTTCTGCGCAGCAGTTCCAATACACGCGAAGATCAATACGGTGGCTCAGTAGAAAACCGAGCGCGTTTATTGTTAGAAGTAATCGATGCGGTCAGTGACGAAATCGGTAGCACAAAAGTGGGTTTGCGCTTGTCACCGTTAAACAGTTTTAACAGCATGCAAGATGATGATCCTCTTGGGCTATTAACCTTTGTTAGTAAAGAGCTCGATACACGTAACTTAGCTTATTTTCATGTGATGCGTGCCGATTTCTATGACAAACAACATGGCGATACCTTAACCACCGTACGTGCTCATTTTCACGGTAATTTGATTGCTAATATGGGATACACCGAAAGTGAAGCAACCACTGCGATACAAAACAACCGTGTAGATGCAATTGCATTTGGTACTGATTTCATTAGTAATCCAGATTTACCGCAACGTTTTGCCCGTGATATTGCATTGGCACCTGCTGACCCCAACACCTTTTATTTAGGCGGGGAAGAAGGATATATCGATTACCCTGCCGCATCGTAAAATAAAGTGTGTTTTAGAACTCACCGAAATTAGGTGACAAACTAGTCGTTACAGAGCCAGCTGATTTGCTGGCTCTTTCAATTTATGGGCTGTGCTTTGTTACTCTGACAGCTTGTTAACAGGTACAAGTGCGATACTTAAAATCTGCACCGGCTCAGTTAATATTTGATTTTTAACGTATGCATCTTCAACTATTTTTGTGCGGCGATTTTGCTGAATGTTATTAACGATTTCCATGCCATTTATAACGCGTCCGAATGCGGCAAACCCTTGGCCATCAGGGTTTCGTTTACCACCAAAGTCAAGTGCGGGTTGTGCGCCTATGCATATAAAGAATTCTTGTGTTGCGGTGTCCGGTCCCCCTCTGGCCATTGATAAGGTACCGTCTAAATGTTGAATGCGTGATAGAGCGGTCGTTTCGAGAGGAATAGGCGAAAAATCTACATGTTCGCTGTTTGCTCGCCCTTGAATAACCGAAATGGGTGGGGTCCCTTGATCGTTGTCTAAACCAACAACTCGATAAAAATCGCCACCACTGTATGCGGAGTCTTGTATATATGCGGTGAAATTTGCCACTGTGATAGGTGCCTTATTCGCATATAACTCGATGGTAATATTTCCCAGTGATGTATGGATAACCGCATGTTGAATCTCATTGTTAGCCGTATGTGCGCTGGCGTTATTTAACGCCAGTTGGTTAAATAAAATCAGCAGTGAGATATATACCACGGGATTGAATTTGAGCACTGGGTAAATTCCTTTTTAGATTCAAGATATTAAAGACGATACTAATTCAAAGTTTATAAAGGGTACCGTATTCGGGGGATTATTATTAGCTTTTGATCTTGGCTGATAGGGGGTTGTTTTAAGCGCGTTTGTGAGCGAATGGAAGTTAGTTATTTTATTCTGCTTCTCAGCTTTTGTTAAAGGCTGCCAATACTATTAGTAAAAGTCAGTATTGGCAGCATTTTAATGAGGCTGATTAAGGTTTTTATAAGAGAATGCAGTGGTTACGGCATAGACTTCATAACTTGGCTAAACTTGTTCTGGCCATTGACAACCCAACTGGGAGTAGCTTCACCTGAGCCAGCGTAACGCAAACTTGGGTGACTACTGGCTACATCTCGCAATACAGATTGCTGCTCGGGCGTAATATCGACAAAAAAGATATGCATGCCCTGACCGAGTAATTCTTGAAAGCGTTTGAACTGATAATTGGGTGTTTGTATACCAATTAAGCCACCTTCCCATGTGCAGAATCCCAAGATCACCACAGCACAAAAAACAAATGGTACCCAGCCAACGGCTGTGGTGTGCCAGTCAAATAAGTATGCCACTAGTAAGATTAATATTGCCCCTAATACGCCGATTATGGCGCCTAATTGAGTGGAGTGAACCACGTCTTTTTTTAAGACGGCCTCGATAGCGTGTAAATGATGTTTCTCTAAGTCCGCATCATTTTCACTTAATACGTGAAACTGTGGCACGGTTAGACCGCTGTTGAGTAACTCCTCTTCAACTTGTCTAAGGTCTTCTAGATCGTCAGTGATGTAGTAATGTCTAAACATGGCGTTATCCTGTCTGTTAATTAACCACTTGTTAACTTGCTAAGTATAGCAGTGGCCAGTAAATGTGAATGGAAATTTGCTTAACTGCTTTGGCATTGCGGCTTAATTTGCTCTGCGTAACTGATGTGTTCTGAGCTTAGGCTCTGGTATGATCCAAATAGTGTTACATATTAGGAAAGCGCGAATGAGTTTAATGGGGTCGGCGGTAGTATTTCTAGTAGCAGCTGTAGTGGCTGTTCCCATATTTCGAAAATTAAAACTGGGCGCAATCCTTGGCTATTTAGTTGCCGGGGTTGTGATTGGACCATCGGTAATGGATTGGGTGAACGATCCACAAACCATATTGCATGTCGCCGAGCTTGGAGTGGTTTTTTTGCTATTCATAATTGGCTTGGAGCTTGACCCCAAACAACTGTGGAACATGCGCAAAAGGATCATGCTGACGGGTGGTTCTCAGCTTGTATTTAGTACCTTGTTCATTGCACTGATGTGTTATTGGATATTGTCACTATCAGCGATAACCGCCGTTATCGTGGGGCTATCGGTTGCTCTGTCGTCTACTGCGTTTGCGGTACAATTGATGGAAGAGCACAGAGTGTTAAAAACACCACCTGGGCAGCAAGGTTTCTCGATTCTATTGATGCAAGATGTCGCCGTTATTCCGATTCTATTACTTGTAGAGAGTTTATCCGCAGAGGAAGTGGCAGCAGGTCCGGCTTGGTGGGTTAGCGTATTAGCTTTGTGTTTAGTGCTCGTCGTGGGGCGTTTTCTAATTAACCCGTTTCTGAGTCTAATTTCACTTTATGGTAATGCAGAGGTTATGACGGCGTCAGCGTTATTGATCGTAATTGCCACGGCATTAGGAATGCAAGAAGCAGGACTCTCTATGGGGATGGGGGCATTTGTTGCAGGCATTCTACTGGCTAACTCAAGCTTTAAGCATCAACTCGAAATGGAAATCGCGCCGTTTAAAGGCTTATTTTTAGGTCTATTTTTTATCGCGATCGGGATGAATTTAAATTTGGCGCTTCTTGTTGCTGAACCATTATTCATTTTAGGTGCGAGTGTATTGCTTGTATTAGTAAAAGGAGGCGTTATTTTCACGATACTTCGCCTCGCCAAACAGAATACGACAGACTCGGTACGCATCGGTTTGATGTTGTCCCAAGGGGGGGAATTCGCGTTTGTAGTCATGTCACAGGCTGCAAGTACTGGTGTGGTTGATACGATTATTTCGCAACAGGTAACCCTTGTTGTTGGCATATCTATGGCACTGACGTCACCTTTGGTCATTTTGCACAGTATTTGGTTTAACAGTAAAAACTGCCCAGCAGTTTATGACGTAGAACCTAATGAAAAAGATCCCCAGGTGCTCATTGCTGGATTAGGGCGCTTTGGGCAGGTGTCAGCCCGTATTTTAACCGCAAATAAAATCCCATTCATTGCGTTGGACAAGGATCCAGAGCAGATAGATTTTTTGAAAAAGTTTGGCAGTAAAGTGTTTTATGGCGATGCTAGCCGCTTAGACTTATTGCGCACCGCAGGGATAAGCAAGGTTAAAGTATTGCTCATTGCGATTGATAATGAGCAAGAAGCATTAAAAATTGCTTATCTCGTTCGTGAACACTTTCCTGATATTAAAATTATTGCCCGTGCGCGCAATCGAATGAGTATCGTTAATTATGCTAGGGCGGGTGTGCACACTTATGTTCGTGAAGTATTTCCTGCCGGTTTGGACGCCGCAAAGTTACTCCTGCAAGAATATGGCTTTGACCAAGAAGAAGCGGTTCGAACCGTTGAGCTATTTGCTAAACATGATAACAGGCTGGTACAAGTCAGTGCGAATAAAAACTTTAACTTACAGCAAATGATCGATATCAATGAGCAGGGAAAATCAGAATTACAATCCCTTTTTGAACGCGATAAAAAAGGGATTGAGCGTTAGTTAGAATTTATAATTAAAGCTTACTGTAAGACGAGAATCGGTTAAATCTCGGTTAACGTCTTCGGTTTCACGGCTAACGTAACGGGTGGATACATTCATACTAAGTTGGCGGCTAAGTTCACGATTAAAGTTTGCGGTAAGGCTCAACACATCATTAATATTAGCCGAGTCACTGTATTCGATGGTCGAATAATTTGATGAGAAACCTAGGGTGGTACGTTTATTTAATTGATATGACAAGGATAAAAACGCTGATTGAGTGGTTTGCTCACGAGCCGATTCTAAATATTCGGTGGTATTATAGATCAAGCTCAATGCTGCTTTAAATTTGCGTTTATCATAACCCAAGTTAATCTGACCAAATTTACGAAATAGCGTTTCATCTATTATATCAGTGGTAAAACTATTTAAACTTCTGAATTCTTCGCCGGCTTGCAATGCATAACCTATGGAAGACGGTTGAAAGCAATCTGCAAACTCAATAGAGCCTATGGGGCAGACAAATAGACTACTGGGGCCTTCACTAAAACTAAGACGCGAGTAGGACGTGACATCTTCGTTATACGATGCTGACGTGCTAAATGATTTCAATCGATAATCAAGGTTAAAGCTATAGGCATTACCGTAAAAACGTTTGCCGTAGTTAAACTGCATCGAAGTACGCTCAGAGAATGCCCATTGAGTGTTTAAACCAATAAAACGTGTGGAAGTATCGCCTTGCTCTAACTCATTGTAGGTAAGCTCGATACTGTTTTCACCATAGGGCTGCCAGACAAAGCCAGCGCCATAACTGGTGGTATCTAAATTTTGCCGTTGGGCACTAAACCCCGTTTCATCTAAACCGTATTTACTGTCGGACCCAACTAACACGATAGAAATATCTCGCGTTATATCGACACCAAAACGGGCACTTGAAAGGGTCGACGAAAAATCTTGAGCACTTTCCCGTTTGGTATCGTAATACTGTGAGCTTAGCAAAAATGTAAATCCAGTGAGGTCGCTACCTTGGTATATCTGTGCATTTAAAAAGGTATTTTCCCCATCAATGCCATTTGTACTGGTTAACGTCTCATCCGAGCTTGTTTTTGAAAATCCACTTTGTAATGAAAGACCGACCGTTTTAGGGTTGGGTATGACAAAGTTTAGTTGGATTGCATCATTAGCGATTTTCGTTAGCTCACCACTGGATAACACCTTGTCCGCAACTAATCCCTGGCTGGCATCTGTCGAGCGGTAACTTCTATCACCATTTACGGATAGCGTCAGTACTTTATCGACAATTTGTAATGACGAGTTGTAACTAAGCTCAGTGAAGCTTTTATCGGTATTGCTTAAATCGCTATTTTGTTCAACCGTGGTATTCGTAACTACAACGGCGGCTGATGCCCGGCGCCCGCTATAGACGCTAACCAGCTTAGGGATGAGCGATATAGCTAGAGTGCTGTCAGAAGGTTCTTGGCCCGTCTCTGTCTTGTAATAGAATCCTGATGTGGTAATTGAAGGAGTAACTTGCAACTCACCGGCACGTATTGAACTTGTACTTCCACAAGCGATTGCTACTGCGATAAGTAATTTATTTCGTACTGGTGGTGCCGTATTAAATGTCACTAATTAGCTCCTGCGTAGTAATAACCGTATCCTGTCCCTTTGCGATCAACTTTTTGCCCCTTGTTGACCACAAAACCTATGGCCATTTCTGGATTCAAATGACTGACTGCTTCTTGAATATCGGAAATTTTTGTCGTTGCCTCTTCCGCTACAACTATTGCCTGTCCTGCTAGATTGGCCAGAATGGCTGTTTCATTGATCCCCAATAAGGGCGGAGTATCGACGATGACAAGTCGATCAGGGTAACGATTAGCGAATTCTTGTACTACATCATACATTTTTTCGCTGGCAAGTAATTCAGTGGATAAATGGTGGGATTTTCCTGCCGCGATAATACGCAAATTGGGTACATTGGTTTGACAAATGACTTCGGCTATATCCGTTTTTTCGCCTAACAAATATTCCATTAAACCTTGCTGATTCTGTAACTCCAAGGTGCGCATTACGTTGGGTCTGAGTACGTCTGCATCGACCAAAAGGACGGTTTTGTCTTGCTCTAAGGCAATGCTCAACGCTAAGTTCACTGCGGTAAAAGTTTTACCTTCGCCCGGACGAGAGCTGGTGACCATAATAATATTGCTATTGTTTAGCGACTTCGAAAGTGGCCCAAAAGCGTTATCAATAATTTTTCGCTTGATAGCACGATATTCTTCATTAATTAATCGTCGTTTAGCGCTAGTTGAAACAAAACCCTTTTCTTCCATTTTAACCAAATTAATTTCGATGCGTGATGGAGCCTCAAGCTGGCCTGGCAGAACTCGTTCTCCTAAAGCATTAGGCGAGTCCAGGGGATTCCCGGGGGAGTTGTTTGATGCATCATCAACTGTTTCTAACGCTTCTTGGTTCTTTTTTTGCTTGGAAAGCGCGCGTTCTATCGTGTTCATGCGAATATCCTAGATAACAAGTCAATTTGCAGGATTTCAGTGGCCATTAAGGCACTGTACATTAATAAAATTAGGCCTGAAGAAAATGCAAATACAGCAATTCTTGCTCTATTCACTTTGCGTATTCCCTTGACATTCAAATGCGAAACGACACCTAAAACAGGGTACGAGGTTAATGCTGTTAATTGGCGTCCTCGAATGAGTACAGGATTGAGTTGACTGATTAAAAATGCGACCCCTAAACCCGCAGCAAAGCCAATGAAAACTACTGCTGTGTATCCAATTAAACGATTTGGTCCGGTTGGCGCTAATGGCGCTAAAGGAGGATCGATGACTCTGAACTGCACATCCTCGGAAGATACATCGGCTTTTTGCGCCAAATCTGCAGACTCGCGACGAGATAACAACTCTTCGTACTTACGTTTTGTAATGCCATAATCACGATTAAGCGCGGTGAACTCAGCTTCAACTTGAGGCACTAAATCAATCTTTTGTTTGATTTCGTCAATTTTGCGTTGATAGTCATCTCTTCTTACATTCAGCGACGCGATGAGGCTCTGCAAACGAGATACCTCGATGCGGATCTCCTTTGAAAGCCCGCCTAATGAACTACTCGGATCTTCGCTAGAAACATTGGCTAAGTAACTGTCTATTTCCTCTTGACGAGACTTCTGTAATGACTCAAGTAAATGCTTAGTTTCGATGACATCTGGGTGTAAATCTGTGTATTTAAGGGACAGCTCATCAAGTCGTTCCTCTAAATTTTTAATACGAGCATCGTAGCGTGTTGTGAGTACGGAGTTTGAATCAGACGGCGATACGGCAAAACTATCTGTTTGCGAATTTTGCCCACCTTGTCCGCCAGATAAAGCCTTTATCTGCTGTTCTGTCTCTCTGATGGTTAATTCTGTTTGCTCAAATTGGCTTTTTAATTCAGTGTAATTTTGATAAAAACTGCCACTTTGAGGCAATAACGAAGCGTATTTTCGTTGGAAATCAGCGACACGCTGCTCGGCAGAAGATAGACGGTTTTCATAGTCTGTAATTTGCTCTTCGATAAAGCGACTGGCCGAATCCGAATCTTTTCTGGAGCTGCCCAAGGCGCCTTCAACGAATAAATCGAGGGTTTCTTGTACAACTGTTTTCGCCATTTGTGGATCGCTATTTGAATAAGCAATGGTATATAAATTATCTCGTCCCGCTGAACGTAAAGTTATGTTGTTGGTCAGTTGTGAAACCATATTTTCATAATCTTCCGGCGTGAGCGCCGTTACATCCAGATCCGATTCCCGGGCAATAATTTCTAGATTGGGTCGACTAAGTAGTGTCTTCACCATCATAGAAATTTCTTGTTGAGGGTTAGTTTGTATGGCTAAACCACGCAACAAGGGCTGTAAAACCGAGCGTGTATCCACGTAAACACGTGCTTGAGATTGGTAGATATCTGGCATCGATGCGACGTAAGCGAAGCCCAAAGGACAGATTAACCAAGTGCAAATCATAACGTAGCGCTTTTTTACCCAAACACCCTTAAGGTAATCAAGCAAAAGCTCAATCGTTTTCTGTAAATCTTGCATTTAAATGTCCGTATTTTTATCGACTAAAACCAAGCTTCAGGAATAATAATAATGTCGCCGGGCAAAATATCGATATTTTGCGCTATATCTCCATCACGAATAAGCGAGTCAATTTTGATAGCAAATGTTTTCTGTTGGCCATCAATTGTGCGTATGAGCTTAGCATTGTCACCTGCAGCAAAACTTGTTAATCCACCAACGGAAATCATTAAATCTAATAATGTCATCTGTTGGGTGTAATTAATTGCACTTGGATTGGTTGCTTCACCTATGACCCGTACCTGTTCACTTAAGGGACCCGCAAAACCGTTTACACTAACGGTGACACGCGGACTATTGATGTATTTACCTAAAGATTCTTCAAGCTCGCGAGCTAAAATCGTAGGTGTTTTACCTGTCACTTCGATATCCTCGACCAAGGAGGTCGTTACCTTACCATCTGGACGCACGATAAACGTACCTGAGATATCAGGATTTCGCCATACGAATATAGACAGAGTATCGCCGGGGCCTATTAGATATTGGTAATTACCCACTGACGTAGTCAGAGATGGGTAGGTAGATGCATTAGGGAGGCTACTGTTATTGCTTGAGCATCCTGCTATGGTTAAAATTAATAAAAATAGTAAATTGAAGAATGCTATTTTGTTAGTCTTCATGTAAATTGTAGCTCCGTGTGTTGAACTCATCGATCATCAATGTAACAAGATTTAGGCTTATTTCAAAACATAAAATAATGAACAATAATAAAAAGTTAGTCCATCTCAACTACTTATACTAATTTGAGAAACAGTCAATGATTAAGTCGTTACAAATAGAGGATAAAGATTAATGAGTTTTGTTAATCGAAAGGAAGTACGGCGCTCGAATATATTGATGATCTTAGAGGCATCAGTTGTAGCGTATATTTTGTATTTAACCCTAGGTATTGTGAGTGATATTACGTCATCTGCGATACCTGATACAGGCGATGTATCACTTTATATTGGCCTGTTCACATTTTTAGTTATTGTGTCGGCGCTTTCTGTTGGCTTGTACGAATCTAAATTACGTGAAACGTTTCGCGGTATTATCCGGCGTATATTCGTCAGTGTTGCACTAGGATATTTCGTTATGGAAATACTGGGTAATACTGTTTTAACCTATATCGATTTACATCAGTACTTCCTTCCTATTGCTGCGGGACTGTGCATCGTCGCCTTAGTTATTTTCCGATATTTTATCAATAGGTTAGGCCTACTTGGCCTCGGGCAAACGAAAATAGTGGTTATCGGAGCCGGCGAACGGGCATCTATTATTGAAAAACGCATGCGCAGAGAAGTCGACCGCTTCGGCTTCGAACTCTTAGGGTTTGTTCCGATTCCTGGAGATAACCGCGAAGAGGGCATTCAAAACGAAAAATTGGTTCATGTTAAAGTCGATGAAAACTTTCGCAATTTTATCACAGACAATGATATTGATGAGGTGGTTATTGCATGCGATCAAAGGCGTGGCACTTTACCAGTAGAAATATTGTTCGATTGTCGATTACGTGGGGTTGAAGTCACTGATTTACTGGATTTCATGGAACGTGAAACTGGGCAGATAGTGGTTAATCTCATGTACCCTAGTTGGGTAATTTACTCCAATGGTTTCAATTCTCAGAACTACCTTCGAGATGCTATAGACTATGGCCTAAACAGTATTATTGCATTTATCGTGTTGATGCTGGCTTGGCCATTTATGCTGCTAACCGCGATTGTCATCTATTTTGAAGATAATAGTGGTGCGAAAGCATCGGTATTTTATAAACAAGAACGTGTAGGCCTTAATGGTAAGTTATTCAATATCATTAAGTTTAGAAGTATGCGCCCTGACGCTGAAAAAGACGGTGCTAAATGGGCGACAACCAATGATGATCGTGTTACTCGTGTTGGCCAGTTTATTCGGAAATATCGTATCGACGAACTTCCACAGTTACTAAATGTATTTCGAGGTGAAATGTCATTTATTGGTCCACGTCCAGAGCGTCCACAATTTGTTGAGCAACTGATTCGCGAGATTCCTTATTACAACCAAAGACATAATGTAAAGCCTGGCTTAGCTGGCTGGGCACAGCTTAATTATCCTTATGGTGCCAGCGTAGAAGATTCAATGGAAAAGCTAAAATTTGATTTATATTATGTTAAGCATCAAAGTTTAATGTTGGATATTCTTATCTTAATTCGAACCGTTGAAGTTGTGCTATTTGGCAAAGGGAGATAATCATGTCAGGGAATGTGTTAAATGCGATGACTGTGGACGTGGAAGACTTTTTTCACGTTTCTGCATTCGAATCAGTCATTACACCTGAACAATGGAAAGATTATCAACCAAGAGTTGATAAAAATACGCGTACATTGCTTGATATGTTTGCTAAGCACAACGTTAAATCAACGTTTTTTGTTTTAGGCTGGGTAGCCGAGCGGTATCCGGAGTTAATTAAAGAAATACACGCTCAAGGTCATGAAATTGCTAGCCATGGATATGCCCATAGACGAGCGACGGAACAGACCCGTGAACAGTTCACTGCTGATGTTACCCGTTCTAAAGATCACCTCGAAGCTCTTCTGGGTGAGAAACTAACGGGCTATCGGGCGCCGAGTTTCTCTATCGGCTATGACAATGAATGGGCATTTGAAGTATTAGCTGAACTAGGTTTTCAATATAGTTCTAGTACATATCCAGTGAAACATGATTTATACGGCACGCCAGACTGGCCGCGTTTTGCCTACATGCGTAAAGAAGGCATTATTGAAATCCCCATTCCTACACATAAAGTGATGGGGCGGCAAACACCTATTGGGGGAGGCGGCTATTTCCGTTTGTATCCCTATACTTTAACAAAAACTCTAATTAGTAGTTATCTCAAGAAAGAGAAGCAGCCTTATTCTTTCTATTTTCACCCATGGGAAATAGACGCTGATCAACCTCGTATGGTTAATGCCCCCCTTAAATCTAGGTTTCGACATTACGTGAATCTCAATAAAACCCAAGGGAAGCTGGAACGTTTACTCAATGATTTTTCATGGGGAACCATGAAGGATGTATATAATATTTCGGCTAAATAACCAGATTATGGGAAAAGAAAGGAGTCTTTCCAATGAGTGATGCTAATGTGAATTATTCCCCCATACGCCATTCGCAATCGGGTGTCATAGCATTGTTGCTTATCCTAGTCATATGGGTGCTCATATTTTGGCAGGGCCTTGTGACTGCGTTAGATATCTGGCTCATCTCTGATACATTCAATCATTGCTTGTTTGTTCTTCCCGCCAGTGCATATTTTATTTATCAGAAACGAGAACAACTTGCGTTATCAGCGATAAAGCCTAATTACTGGGTATTAATTCTCTGTATCGCTAGCTCGGGGTTGTATGCAGTTGGCTTATCAGGTGGTGTACAATTATTTATGCACATTGCTACTTTTACCTTTTTGCCCTTTAGTGTGTGGTTTTTGTTAGGTAATGAGCAAGCAAAAAAGATTTTATTCCCGCTGTTTTTTATTCTCTTTTGCATTCCCATTGGTGAAGAGTTAATACCTACGCTACAAGAGGTTACAGCAGATCTTTCTGTGATGATGTTGCAGTGGGTGAACGTACCTATTTATCGAAGTGGCTTGTATATTGAAATTCCTGAAGGACGCTTTCTGGTAGCTGAAGCGTGTTCTGGGATCAGCTTTTTTATAGCCTCTATAGTCATAGGTTGTTTGTATGCCTATATGAACATGCAATCGACTGTTCGTCGAACTGCCTTTGTATTGATTTCGATTTTATTCCCGATTATTGCTAATGCCATTCGCGTTTTCGGTATCATCTTAACTGGCCATCTGACTAATATGGAACATGCCGTTGGCGCAGATCACCTTATATATGGATGGGTATTCTTCAGTTTTGTTATTATTTGTTTGATTGCCTTAGGTGAATTGATTCGAGAAAAGTCATCTGAGCTAATACCTGAGGCACCATTTTCTCCTGTGCATGTAACATCGAAAAGTGATTACGTTAAAGCCTGTGGAGCTATTACAGTATTGATGATCATGGTTTTCGGTTGGTATCAAGTTATTCAGGGGCAGTTATCCTCTGGTACGTCACCTCACAAGCTCAATAAATTGCTGATACCTAATAGTGTCGTTGCAACTAATTGGCAGCCAGAATTCGTTGATTATTTCGATAAAAAACAAACAAGCTTTGATTACAAAGCAAAACAAATTGATTTATATGCAGTTTGGTATCCAAAAGGTCATGGAGAGCTCGTAAGCTATGCCAACCGTATGTATCTTGAAGACTCTTGGACCTTAGAATCTAGCTATTCAACAAGCGCTCCGAATGGTGAAGCGCTCCCAGTCAATCAAATTGTCAATTCCCGCGATGTTCGTTTACTCGCGTATTGGTATGTGGTCGATGGAAAGGTTTTGCGTAATAAAAATATTGCAAAGTTGTATGAAATTTACCAGATCATGCTTGGGCAGCATGCTGGAAGTGGTTTAGTCATGCTTTCAATGAAAAGTGAATACAGCACGCTAGAGCAAGATAAACGGTTGTTTGGTGAGATGATAGTCGATAAATTCTCGCTCATTAATCAGTTATTTCCTGAGTAACATGGACAGCCAATTATTGCCGGAGAGACATTTTAGCCGATTTATCAATCGTTGTTTGCTGTGGGCACAAACCCATGAATGGAAGGGAAAACATCGGTTTTACCTTTGGATGAGTAAGCGTTTTGGGCAAAGATTGGTTCGGTATCAGGTTGATGAACGCTTTTTCTCTGTGCCTTTAACTGAATTATGTTTTTGGTTGGAAGGGGGCCCAAATAATTATTACTTAAATGAATTTGTACCATTTTGTGAAAAACTGAGTCAGCTCAAAGTGCCATTTACCTTTTTTGATTTGGGTGCTGATATTGGCACGGTTTCTTCTCTTGTCGCTTCACGCTGTGATAACTTACACAACATTATTGCTTTTGAGCCTAACCCCAACTCATTTCCCATTCTGCAGTGCAATTTAACCCAGTTCAATGTGCAAACTTTAGCGTTAAACCTTGCGGTGTCTGACTTCGATGGTAAAGCCTCCCTCAATGCCGACTTGAGTAAAGTGAATGATCATGAAGGACAGATTGTACGTACAGACACCGGCAGTGTGGAAGTCGTAAGCTTAGATGAATGGATATCGGAACAGGCCAAAGTTGAATTGTGTGAAGCGTTAGTCGTTAAAATTGATGTAGAAGGACAAGAGCAACAAGTCATAGCCGGTGCAGCTAATATGCTTTCTCAAGCCAAAATTGTCGTCATATTGCTGGAAATTCATCCGGGTGTATTAAGCGACACGAATACCACCCCCGAAGCGTTATTTTTACAGGCCGAAAGCCTGAGACCATTTACATGGCACGTTCCGGCAGTGGATAAAAATATTAATCGTAAAGAAGGCTTTTTTAATCAGTTTGAGTCTAAACAGTACGATGTTATTGGTATTTCAAACTTGCTATAGCCGTAAATAAATACGTAAATGATTATATCGAAAGGATCCGTAAACAGGTCAGAAATCAATCTCATGTCAACGCATCCAGTGCGTCTACTGCTGATTAATAATTAGCAGTTCTTCATCAGTCACTATATCCACAAGATCCTTTTTCCTTTCGTTTCCAAAAAGCCTTGCTTGGGCTCCATTTCGTTTGCGAATCGGTTTGTTGGTCACATTGTCAATGATGACTGCATTAACCGTATCAGCGAAGCGGTATTCGATGGCGTTAGGGTAGTTATGCCCTAGATAAATTCTGTTGTCTAAGATTTGGGTGTTGGGAGATTGTTCTAATATGATCCCCACGTCAGCACTAGGATCGTTAACATCCTGATGTACTATTAAGTTTCCCACAATTGCCCCACCTTTTGCTGGTCTGCCCTGCAGACCAAACCCTATCCCCCGATCACAATTAATTATGATATTTTTTTCCACGGTATTATTTACTGCACCGTTCCAAAAATGTATGGCAAATTCTGCAACACGCTTATCTGGGCTAGCTATATTTTTAAAAACGTTATTTGAAATAATCCATCCTCGTGAACCATGAGCGTCAATTCCGCCAATATAATAATTGGGTCCTATTCCCTGTGTATATTTGAACTCGCAGTTATCAACGACTCCGTAGTCACTTGCTTCTTTAGAACGACCACCTGACGAAACCTTTACTAATTGCTCATAACTGTCTTGTAATACACAATTTTTAAGCGTCGGGAAGTCAGCATCTCGCTCCCCGGAAATCTGAATTAAGTGATTTCCTGCATCTGATAGCATGATGCCATCTAGAGTAAAGTGTTTTGCGTTAACGTTAATGATATTTTCAACGTTGTTACTGGCGCGCATTCCATGACCGATTATGCGGGTTGTACTTGGTTCTTGTGAATTTCCAATGAGGCGTATGTGTGACGCCGACACAACAATCGTTTTAGATAGTCGATATGTACCAGCAGCTAGCATGATATCCGTCATGCCCTTTTTGTTTGCCTGTTGCAGAGCTTGGTATAAGCTGTTTATATCGGAAACATGAATCGTTTGCCGGCTTGCAATATCTTCTTGGGCTTCACTTGACAACGAGAAGTGGATAAGGACAAAAAAAAGTACTGGCACTAAAGCTCCCAAACTTGCATTGAATGATCGTTTTATTTTTACTGACTGCATTTTATATGAGTTCCCGTATAGGTTACTGTTTTAGTATCAGAGTGATTTGTCATGTGCATTTATGCATCAGGAGATGGCCCTTATCAGTAAGTAGGGAATAGAGTGTATATGACCGTATCCTAATTTCAGAGGACATAAAAATCTATAACTAATAAAGAGGTTACGAAATCAGGGGCGTAAAAAATAGCGAAGATTAGTCTAATATCATAGATGTTTTTGAAACAATAATTTTCTGTAAATAATAGGGAGTTCATATGATTAAGTCGCTTGCCGTTTTATATATAAATTCACACCATAAAGACGGTTTTTATGTTAAAGAAGCGAATGCTTCGGCAAAAAGTTTTAAGAAGTATCTGCCTAATGCTAAGTATTATTTATATACAGATTACAAAGAAAAAATAGCGAATTGTGAATTTGATAAAGTGGTGCCCTATGAGTTCTATGTACCTGAGCATCTTCAAAACCGAGTGCATTTAAACGGTCAGATGATAGTTAAGCATGCGGCTATGCAACAAATGACAGAGGATTATGTACTGTTACTGGGAGCCGATACATATGCACTTAAATCAGATGTAAGTGAGCTTCCTAACGTGCTGGATAAATTTGATATTGCCGCAGCCCATGCTCCCGTACGTATTAATGTTGAACTAGGTAATACATCGATTCCAGAGGTGCCGGTTGCGTTTCCAGAGTTGAATTGCGACCTAATTTTATACCGCAATTCTCCACAAGTAAGAAAACTGCTCTCACAGTGGGCTGAGCTTTATTTAGAAGACAAATTTGGTCACCCCCATGATCAAGGGCTCTTTAGGTATCTAGTATACAACTCTGCATTAAGACTTTGTGTTCTCCCCCCAGAATGGAATTATAGGGAGCACATGTACCGAGACGATACGGTCATCTTACAAAACCGATTTGCTTTATCCGATTACGTTAACCCGAAGAAAAGTGTATTAAAGCGTTTTTGGCGTTGATGTGATTAACCGCTGCACTAGGCTTACGATTACAAAGAATAAAGGTCTCACAGTTAGTCTCTAATTCAAGTTTGAGGGTAGCGTGATATATTGTTATTTCAATTGCGAAAAATACCTAAGGTGAATAAGTACCATGCCTAGTTTTAAATACGTATTAACCAAAATACTATCACTCGCTTTTGTCATCCTATTCAATATCCCTTTTAGTCAAGTTAGTGAGGCATCGTCTTCAAACACGCGTATGCAAGAACTCTCAGTCCATAACGATAAGATAACTACGCGTCTATCTGGAGACAAAGCAAAAAGAGACGGTGGGGATTGTCATCTGGAAAACAGTAGAACTAGATTTCAGCGTTATTTCGTTGAAAAAGGCCAAAGGTGTTTGCAAGAGGAGCAACGACAATCGTGTTCAAGTGATGAAGCCACCTGGAGTGGCACATATGAGGCATTAACGTGTCACGAAGTGTCAGGATTCTCTTCGGTAGTTCACCTCCCTCTATTCCATATAGAGCAGTTGAGATATAAAGGTGGTTTTAGAACGTCAGGCCGTAACTTTGCAAAAGGGAAGGGGAACTCACTTAACTATTCGGGCGGGATTATTGCTTACAATGCGAAAAACCATTCGATTTTTATCGTAGGTCATCCTCATTCCTCCTCAATCGCTGAACTTAAAATTCCGGAGTTAGTGAAAAGTGCGAATATAAGCGACTTCAATGTTGCTTCTGAATTACTGCAAAATTTCACCAAGTTCAATAATACCAAACGAGTGGATACTGGTATACGTAATCATTTCAGAGTGACGGGGTTAGGGTTAGTAGGTGATGGTTTGATGGTTAATTATATCGACTGGTATGATGCTGGAGGAAATGAAACCGATACGACTATTTATTTTAAAGATGCCTCGAATCTCACTACGAGTAACATAAGTGGGCCATTTCAATTGAACGGAGCTGCGCACTCTGCTGGTTGGATATCAGCGATCCCAAGTGAATGGCAAAAATCTCTTGGGGGAACTTTTATCAGTGGTTCTCAAGCTAATGCGTCTATTATAAGCCGGCGTTCGGTTGGACCCTCTGCTTTTATAACCGATCCTTTGGCCACTTTTTTAACGCGAGAAAATGGTGACTTAGCGGCCAACGGCCTGTTGGACTTTCCTTTATCAAATTTACTTTACGATAAATCTGTCTACACAGGGAAAGTGTATCCTGATGATATATTGAGAAATAAAGATGGGCGGAATAAATTGTGGACTTTTCTCTCAGGGGCTGGATATGGCTTTATCATACCCGGAACCAGTACCTACATGACGATTGGTGGGTCAGGGGGGCATAAATTTGGTGTAGGCTACAAAATCACTCAAGAGAATGGACGTCTATGCGGCGGATACTGTGCAAACTCTTCAACGGACCGTTCGGGTTATTATTGGTTATGGGACGTTAAAGAATTACTTAAAGTAAAGTTAGGGCTACTGAAATCGTACGATGTGCGCCCTTATGATTATGGTGAGTTTACATCGCCATTAGCGAACGGTAAGTTCGGGGTCGGCGGCGCTGCCTTTGATCCAAATACAGGTCTGTTGTATTTGTCATCCCCACAGGCTGATCAATTAAAAAAATATTCTAGACCTCCTCTGATATTAGTTTATGAGATATTCAACGGTAAATAAAATTACAATGCTGATTATTTGTTATGTTGATTTTTATCGGTTTTTTGTAGAAATCACGGTAAAATAAAACTTAGCTTGCTCCCTATCATTTTAACTTTTCATTTTAGAAGTGATAAAAGCTTGAAAAGAAGTAACTCAAGCAGTGTAGATAAACTGTCAACTGTTAAATTGAAAAGAGCATTTTTTCATGCGTGATATCGTTGTTTTATTAATTTCCTTGGTGTTTATTTTAGCTGCGATGACCAGCCGCTTTGCCGGCGCGATAGGCTACTGGTGGTTTGGTATTTTTCGCCCGCAAGATTGGGTGTGGGGTAATATAAATACTCTTAAATTGCCATTGATAGCCATTGTCCTTTTCGTTATCCCATGTTTATTACAGGGTATTTGGCCCCGCTTTAAAGATACAATTAGCAAGATGTTACTGGTCTACTTGATACTCACACTACTAACTCAAGTCGTATCGTCTTGTTCTCCTATAGGGTTCCGCACAGAATACTTGCAACAGTTTTGTATATTGCTTTTTGCTATATTTTTAACGATTCGAGTTGTTGATACCGAACAGCGGTTTTGTTGGTTAATAGCTTTAGTTGGTTTTTCTTTAGCTTTTCATGCGGCTAAAGCGGGGCTACTAGGTATGTTGGGAATGGGAGGCACCTATTATGGAGCCGCCACCATGACAGGTTTATTCCAAGGGAGCAACGGTTTCGCTTTTGGATCAGCAGTATTGCTATTTTTCAATATATTTGTCATCCGCATGGCTTATACAACTAATGCACTCACTTATCTGCCTAGTCTTGTGCGTAAAGAAATCACCTTAAAAATGATTAAATGGGTAGGACCAATTGTTTGTTTAGGGATTATCTATAACGTCATTACACTTTTCTCTCGTGGTTCGGCACTTGCTATGTTTATTGGCTTAGTGATTTGGCTCAGTCTTTCTAAGTTGTTAAAATTCAAATACGTTTTCATATTCGTTATTGCTGGTGTCTTAGCATTCTCAATTATTGGCTTGCCTGAAGGGTATGAAGATCGAATATCCAGCGCCTTCGTTGATGAAGAGGAGTTAGATGGATCAGCCGCTTCACGGCCCCACTTTTGGGGAATTGCCATGGATATGGTGGCTGATAACCCACTAGGTGTTGGACCCGGCTGTTATAACACCTATTACAATATCTACGATGGTTCATTCGGGAAGTATGGTTACTATAGAACAGTTCATAGCGCCCATTTTGAAGTGCTGTCTGAGATAGGATACTTAGGACTGTTATGTTGGCTGCTCCTATACATAGTCTCTATTATTAAATTATTTAAGATAAGAAAAGCAATCAAGTCATTTAAAGAGAAAACTGACCGGGATGAATTTTTTATGAATGCGGCTAACTTATTGATAGTTAGTATCATCGTTTTCTTTATAGGGTCATCTTTTTACGCACAATCATACAACGATATAATCTGGTTGCTTTGGGGAATGACTGCTGCTCTTGTCACCTTATTCGAAAAACATACATCAGCAGTCGAATTATCAAGAAAGGAAAGTAATGATTATTGATGCAAATACCTTGGCAGACTCAAGCCAATATACGTTTGACTATTGTATCTTAGGCGGTGGCGTCGCAGGCATAACCTTGGCGAACGAACTGCTAGCGAGTGGTAAAACAGTATGTATCGTAGAGGGGGGGGATGAAACATTCACTATGGATTCTCAAAGCTTATATACTCCGGCAAGCAAGCCGAGAGAATATGAAGACCCTACCTATGACAGATTGCGGTTTTTAGGTGGCTCGAGTAACCATTGGGAAAACAGTACTTCTGAGTTTAACCCTAGTGATTTTGCTACCAAATCTTGGATTAAACACAGCGGTTGGCCAATTGACTATCTTGATGTAAAACCTTTTTATGCTCGAGCGGCTGAATATTGTGGTACAGGAACGGACGGCTACGAAACTAAATATTGGACCGAAAAGCTTGGGCAAACTGATGTATTGCTACAATCTGGGACGATTAGATCAAACATCGTTAAGTCGTCTGTTCCGCCCGTCCACTTTTTTGTTAAACATGGTAGGCCGCTGACCAAAGCAAGTAATGTATCAATATTTAAAAATGCGAACCTCATCGATTTAGTATTTGATGAAAAATCATCTCGCGTTGAAAAAATCGTATTTGTTAATTATTCAGGGGTAAAACAATCCGTTGCAGCAAACAAGTTTGTCCTGTGCTTGGGTGGCATAGAAAATGCTCGTTATATGCTGATTTTTAATGAAAAATACAAAAATTCACTGGGCAATAGTTTTGACAATGTTGGTCGATACTTTATGGATCATCCGGTTCTAAGAGCCGCAAAATTATATCCAAAAGATAAGGAAAAGTTCTCTTTATTTACGATGAGAACAGAAGTAGGTGAGCGGCTACTCAACGGATTTATAGAAATAAGTGCTGAAGCACTGAAAGCCGAAGAGTCAAGCAATATTAGAGTTCCGCTTGCACCTGCGTCGAATTATGTTATCTCAGAAGGCATTGAGTCATTCCATGTACTTGGTTCGGCGTGGGAGGAAGAAGCACTGCCGGATCATTTCGGACAACATATCGTTAACGTGTTATCTGACATTGATATGGTGACTGAAGCCATTTCCCGCAAAACATTCAGTAGTAAGTTATTTGACTATTCAGAAGACTTTGGCGGGTACGATCTGCCTATCATGATAGAACAAACACCCAAACATGATAATCGAGTCTATCTCTCTGATGAATTAGATAAACTCGGTATGAAAAAAATCCTTATCGATTGGACTTTACATGACGACGATATCGAAAGAATGTGGAAATCTTTAGATGTTTTAGGTAAAGAATTGGGCAGGTTAAACCTAGGAAGATTAAAAATAATGCGTGAGTACGAACATCGCCTTCGTTCAGACAAATTATTTTTTAGTCATCATCACATGGGAACAACACGTATGGCATCAAGTGAAAAAAATGGTGTTGTTGATAAAAACCTAAAAGTGTTTAATACCAGTAATTTATATATAGCAGGAAGCTCTACCTTTCCAACTGGCAGTCACGTTCCGCCGACGCTAACACTAACGGCTTTGGCTATTAGATTAGCGGAACATTTACAAGAGGATGGCTCCGTATGAATGAATTAGCAGAAAAAAAAATAGATACAATGAGACGAAAACTGTGTCTGTTCTCTGCACTTGTACCGGTTACGTGTAACACGACAGCTAAAGTGGTCGGCCTTAATCATCGAAGTGTTGAAAATGAGTCGTTTAATGGTGATCAATATAAACGGTTTTACACCGCTTGGGTCAGTGAATTTAAGCAAGCGCCTAAAGAATATATTACGGCTAAAAACGCCCAGCACAGTCCAATGAAAAGCTCTGAAATTGTTCAGCTCGATTTTTCTTGCGGTAATGTAATAGCCATTGATAATTTCATTCTAAGCAAGTATGAAGCTGCCGTCATAGCTCATATCGGCTCCTACGCCTAGCAGTGAGTGACCAATAGCTAAATAATGAATAAAGATGTGATATTTATATCGCCATTAGCTGTATTTTGAGTCAGTTATGCGTGCTTCATAACGAGTACCCACTTGGGGAAATCAGAGTGGGCTATGAAATAGCAATGAGATCTAAGCTCGGGGTTAATTGTTTTAGTTTTGGCTATCTATTTGGTTTTAAAAGACAATGTTTGGGATATATCACATCGTATGCGACAATCATAAATACCAAGAGCAGACTGCGCTATTTAGATGAGTGGGTGTTCAAAGTCACCCTTTAAAAAACGAAACTGCTTTAATTGTTCGTTAGCAGTAATTGCCATGAAATCAGAACCATTAATATGAAAATTGTTGTCTTGTCCCATCGTGTTCCTTATCCGCCAAACAAAGGGGAGAAAATACGAACTTATAATCAAGTGAAGTTTCTTGAATCTCAAGGTAATGAAATTCATTTATTTTCCCCATACGACTCAGATGAAGAGCTAAGTTACTTTGAAGCGCTGGAACTTGGGGTGTGTAAGTCTGTGGCGGCTTTTCGTTTACCTTTCAAGCTTGCGAGATTATTGACCGGTTACGTTACCGGTAAGTCTCTTAGCGTCGCTAATTTTTACGTTAAATCCTTGCAGGATGAATTCGATCGCTTCGTCGCTGAAAACAAGGTTGATGCTATTCTATGTACCGCCTCTTCTATGGCCGAGTATGTTTTCAAAAGCAATACGCTTAAAGAGCTTGAGACGCGTCCGCGGTTAATCATGGACTTTATGGATGTAGATTCTGATAAATGGGCGCAGTATCAACGTAGTACTAAAATGCCTATGTCATGGGTATATAAAAGAGAACACAAGCTCGTATCGCAGTTTGAACGTGAAATAACAGATTATTTTGATGTTTGCTATTTAATCGCCCAAGCAGAGGTGACATTATTCAAAGATAAAGTGGTGAACAATGAAAATGTTTGTGTCCTAGGGAACGGTTTAGACATGAGCAGCTTCTACCCTTCACAGACTAAAGCACACAACACTGAACCCGTGCTTTTATTCACTGGTGTAATGGATTACAAACCTAATGTTGACGCCGTACTCTGGTTTGTTGAAAACTGTTGGCAGAATATTCTTAGCGTTTATCCTAATGCGCGTTTTATTATTGCAGGTATGAACCCCACTCGAGAAGTCACTGCTTTAGCCCATCGCCAAGGAGTTGAGGTGACAGGATTTGTTGATGAAATTTTGCCATATTACCAAACAGCGGACATCTTTGTAGCACCGTTTAGATTAGCAAGGGGAGTACAAAATAAAGTTCTTCAAGCCTTTTCATGTGCGTTGCCTGTGGTTTCTACCCCTATGGGCGCGGAAGGAATAAATTGCGTCGCGGATGACAGCATTTTAATTGCATCGACACCCAGTGAGTTTATCGCGCAAGTTACTCGATTAGCTACAGAGCCGGAACTCTCCGAACGGATCGGTGCTAAAGCATTGCAACTCATCAAACAGGAATATTCTTGGGAAGGGCAGTTATCACCCATTTTAGATTTTTTACTTGCTCATAAGAACGTGAATGAAAAGGGTACTTAAACACATCGTATTTATCTTGGCTGCGGTGTTGATTTTCCCTGTCACCGCCATGTGTATATTTATGGGATTCTTGTTTAGTCAGGACCAGGTGCTAACAAGTTGTAGCCAGTTTTTGAGTTTGCTACCAGGTAAGTCTGGTGTTTACCTAAGAGCGGGGTTTTATCGGTTCACGCTAACACGATGCAGCCCAGATGCTGTGATTTCTTTTTTAGTGTTGTTTTCACACAAGGACACCGAAATAGCTGAAGGCGTTTATATAGGTCCCCAGAGTAATATTGGACGCAGTTGTATAGAGAAAAACGTACTTTTGGGCAGTAGCGTACATATCATGAGTGGGAAAAGTCAGCATAACTTTAGCGATTTCGAACGACCTATAAAGGACCAAGGTGGCACGTTCCAAAAAATTAGTATTGGTCAGAATTGTTGGATTGGGAATGGCGCAATGATAATGGCTAATATTGGCGCTAATTGTATCGTTGGCGCAGGCTCTGTGGTTTCACAGGACATTCCGGATAATTCGATAGTTGCAGGAAACCCTGCACGTATTATAAAAAGTAGGGATTAGCTTATTAAATAGGGGCTGGCATATTAGTGATCCTATTCATAGTGTATTAAATCGATGTATGTAACCGATTTCGCTATAGGTCAAAGGAGTCTTTTTCACGTTAATGACTTCGTCACTGCGCCCATATACTAGGCTGGTTACGTGAAATCGTTTGTAGGTGGGAACTCCACATTTAGGATATACCGATAATGAATGTAAAATTAAGGACAACTTTGCTATTAAATCGTATTGTAGAGTTTATAAAATACGATTATAACCACCTTAAGTACCCTCTTGTTTTAATCAGTCGGGGCGCTATTTTACTGTTGCAAAAATTGAACAAACACAGCTTGGCATTTAAAATAACGAGTAATATTTATCGCACTGGTTGGTCAGGAAGTGAGCGGTTAGGATTAGATATCGCTCGTTACTACTTTAAGCTTAACCCAATGTTAGGGCGTGATATTACGCAAAAATTTATCGATGAATTGCCTCCATTAAAAAATACGGAGAAATTTTTCAAACATCCTGAAGCTATGTTGAATGGTATTATCACTGTACTCAAGGAGCCTCAGGGGGAAGAGAAAGGCGCATTAATCATTAATTATAGTTACTATTTTCCTCTATTTTTACGGTTTTTCGATGTAGAACGTGTTGCACAGTCATTTAATATCATTTTAGAGCCGAGTTGGGCTGGCTTTTGTGAAGAAAATATACTCGCTTATACCCTCGTTGACGCACCTATATTTCTTCAGGTATATGAAAAAAGAGATAAACAGTTTATTGAGCAACTGCACAGTAATCTTATTCCAATTGAAGTGGGTCCTAGTTGGTTTATCAATCACAACAACTTTATTCCACCCACAAGCGGCGAACGAGATATCGATATATTAATGGTCGCGGCTTGGGCCAAATTTAAACGTCATGGTGCATTTTTTAAAGCTTTATCTCCCCTGGTTAAAAGTAACCCACAATTAAAAATTGTATTAGTTGGTTACCCGGTAGATATGAATAAAGAACAGATCCTTGAGCTTGCATCTTTAAATGAAATAGAGCACACCATAGAGATTTTTGAATGGATCACGCCACAGGAGGTTTCAGAATTACAAAAGCGCGCGAAGGTGAACGTGCTTTGGTCGAAGTTTGAGGGAAACAACAGGGCGATTATTGAAGGTATGTTTTGTGGCACACCTGTCATTATGCGCAAAGGGCACAATTATGGTGAAAAATACGATTTCATAAACCCGCTTACAGGCCACTTTGCTGATGAAGATAACTTTAAAGATGTCTATGAAATGATCATTTCACGAATGAGTGAGATGGATCCTAATTTGTATGTGATGCAAAATCGTAATTGCTTAATAGGCACGCAAATAATGAGCGATGAGATTAAAAGCTATGAGTTGGCACAAGAGCGACCTTGGCGTCGTAATTTAGATATCAAAGTGAATGACTTGCATGGAATGACCTATTTAGACCTCGACGTCGAGGATTATACAGCTAGCTATGGGACACTCAAAGGGTGTATTACACTTACGCCTACTTCGCTAGATGCCCAGGATATAAAACATTGAGCCTAAAATTGACTAGCGATGCTTTGATCCAATGTTTTTATAGCAGCATTGATCTTAGTAACGTTGTGATGTTGTTATGTCATTAACTGGAAAAACCGTTACCAGTATTTTTTATACAGGTTCGACCAAATTGGTTCAACGTGGCTTAGGCATGATAAGCATGTTGATCTTGGCGCGTATTCTTACCCCTGAAGATTTCGGCTTAGTTTCAATCTGTACATTGGCGGTATTCCTATTTAATTCATTGAGTGATGTAGGGGCAAAGCAGTACATTATTCGCGCAAAAATTATCGATGATGATTTAATCAACACTGCCTGGACACTCAATATTTTGATCAAGGGCGCTATTTGGTTAATGTTCTTTATTTTTACGCCTACTATCGCTGATTTTATGGGCAAGCCTGAAATTGAAACGCCTTTACGGTTTCTTTCAATTATATTAGTCGCTGGATTGATAGCAAACCCCGGTGTATGGCTCTTTTCAAGGGAATTGAATTATAAGCCATTGTTTAAAATAGATATTATTTCAAAGCTTATCTCATTTACGACGGTTTTAGTCATAGCTTATTTTGACCGAACTTATTGGGCTATGTTGTATGGATTAGTCCTTCAGTATTTACTGCCAAGTATTTTTTCTAATTTTGTATGTACCCACAAACGAAAGTTAAAGCTAAGTAATATTGGTTCACAGATAAATTTTTCTCAGTGGGTTGTGATCAATAGCTTAGTGGGATTCGCCAGGGGGGAGGGGGATTCCATCTTGGTAGCTAAGTTCTTTAACTTAGAAATGATAGGTGTATATTCAATATTTAAGAGTCTTTCAAGTATGCCACTCACTCAACTTATTAATCCGGCAACAGATCCTCTTCTAGCGACTTTCTCTGAAGCCATACGAGAAGACGATTTTCAGCCTTATCAATTAAATACGGTGCTACTGTTACTTCTTTCACTTGTGGTTCCTCTGGCAGCAATGATGGCTTACTTTGATAAGGAGATTATCTTACTCATGTTGGGAGAAAGATGGATTGAACATTCTTATATTTTTTCGATTTTAGCCTTTATGATGATACCCGGTGTTTTATTTAAGGTCTTATCTGAATATGTATTGGCGGAAGGGGGTTATAAACCCATAGTGTATTATCAAGTTTGTATGACGTTCATCACGTTAGCTATTCTATATACGATTATTGGCGGTAATTTAGAGGTTTTCTCACAAACTAGGCTGCTAATTTCAGTTGCAAGCATACTAATTTTTGGCGCCTATTTTCAGTTAAAGTACAGATTATTTAAATTTTTTGATGTGATCTTATTTGCTCTTCCTTTTATAGCTGCGGGCATAGCAATTTTTTGCACAACTAGTTTGGATCTAACTAAGTTACACTGGTTTTCGAGGCTGATCTTAGGCTGTAGTATTTTTTCAGCTATTTATTTTATGGCATTACTTCTACTCGTATACCTGAATAGAAAACGCTATGAATGTACTTTGTTTTTGTCCTACATCACCGTGATAAAAAACTTCATAATTCGTCAAGCATCGAATTAGTGAAACGACCTAGAATGTGAACTATGGATTTTACGCAAAAAATTATTAAGGAATTTAAGGGCTCTATCGCGATAGGGCCCTTAGTCGGCTTACCTTCAAGTGATTGGGTGGGGGAAGATGTTGCGAATTACTTATTGCGACAAAACCTAAAAATAGAAAAGTTTAGCGATTTTAATGCCCCCATTGAAACAAAATACGTTATTGTCGTTAAATTCATGCCGAGTGTGGAGTGGTTGTTAGATAAAGCTAAATCTGGGATTAAAGTACTATACGCTCCGGTTGATGTATTTCACTCCCGCTATGTTTATTGGCACTATAAGGAGCGCTTGAAGCTATTTTCAGGCTTTCTTGTTCACAATGATCGAGTGGGTGAGTTAGTCGCCAAAACAGCTCAGGCTCCTCAATTCCCAATTGAGCACTATCTAAAATATAAAATTGAGCGTGATTCGAGTATTCCTAAGCAACAAGCACTCTTGTGGGTTGGACATTTGGAATATATTCCAAGTCTTATTCAATTTGTTAAGGAGAATCATTTCAATCTAAAGATCAGAGCCCTCACCGATTTGGAAAAACTGTCGTCATACGATAACTATCTCGAAAAGAGCTTACATAAAATTCGTGTTCGATATACAGTTGCAAATAGATCCAATGACGGCGCATTAATTTCTGGTGTGTACGTTGAGCAATGGTCAGTGCAAAAGCAAGCTGAACTCATGAAGTCTTGCGTGGCTGCATTTGACACAAAAATCGATTCGTTTGCGTATGGTTTAAAACCACCCACAAAAGCTCAACAGTTTATTTATAATAAACTTCCTTTCGCGTGTGCCGAGAACTCATATTCATTCAGGTATTTCAAAAAACATGGATTACAGGTCGCTAAACTAACAGAGTTGCCGTATTTACTTTCTAACGGATATCGTGAAAAAGTAGAACGGTTTTGTGATGCTGAGCGTTGGAGAGTTGATATGAAAATTGTTGGCGCAAGTTATATAACGGCTTGTCAGAATGCAGAATTACCACAAACATCTTCTACGTCTTTGTTCTATCTGATGAATTCAATTTATTTTTTAGTCTATCTTTGCTTACGTATAGTAGATAAATTAATAACTCTGACTATGTCAAAAATAATCAAAAGAGTAATTTAATGATCGCATTTATTATTGCATTTCGTCACCCTGATTCTACTAAGAACTATGGGCATGTTGTTCAGCTATTAAATGCTACTTTACAGTCGCTAGCTAATCAGACAAACGAAAATTATCGAGTCTACATCGGTTGTAACGTTGAACCAAAATTGGAAATTGATGATCCCAAAGTGCGGATTTGCACAATAGATTGTCCAATACCGAGTAGTCGAAAAGAGGTATTGCTCGACAAAGGGGTGAAACGTTCTCTTGCTATACAGACAGCCAATGATGAAATTACCCCAGATTACTTCTTTCTCTTAGACGCTGATGATCTTGTTAGTAACGATTGCGTGGACTATTTACATCAGCAAGATTGGGCAAACTCACCTGGCGGATACTGGCTAGAGAGAGGATTCTTATTAGATATGTTTAATCGCAAAGCTCAAGAAAAATTTGGATTTAATCGTTACTGTGGCAGTAGTTTAATACTCTCGGCGGATACGTTAACGAAAAAACTATTTTCAGGTACTTCACAGCGCACTAGTATGTCTACCCACGCTGAGTTTATAGGCGCATGCGATGAATATGTGTTGGAACAAGTGTTAGGGGACCATATCGCTGTGAGGGGTTACATGGAGTCTTTAGGACTGCCTTTACATAAAATTTTACATCCATTAACATGCTGGAAAATTAACACCGGTGAGAATGAATCTAGCACAAAAATACCGTTCGGTAGTCGAAGTATAAACAATGAGTTTTTGGCTAGATTTTCTATTACAACCATTGAAGAACGGCAAGCTTCCATATTCGAGAGGGCGGTCGAAAAATTACGTTTAGTAAAATCGTGGCTTGCGAGTATTAGCAAATAACATAAATTAAACTCTAGAAAATTTCATATATATTTAGATATTCTTTTCATTTCGCTTATGGAAATTACCTTGACTACTGGTTATCTTTTAAACTTAGATATTAAATTACGTAATAGTTATAAATCGTCGGAAATATGAATGATGTCAAAAATAAAGATAAAAACTAACTGGTATGTCAGTAGGCTTATTTCTGAAATATATATAAGAAAAGTTAATTTTTTTTCAAGAAGTCGAGTTAACGCTACGCGGCATCAACTCCCTAATAAGCTTGTTGTATCATTAACTTCCTATAAGCCTAGATTTGCTACGCTTTACCCTACCATCTTGTCCTTAATTCAGCAGCAGACAGCACCCGACGCGATATTGCTTTGGGTGTCTAGAGTAGACTATAAGTACCTTCCTGCTGAAATATTGGAACTGCAAGGGAAAGTCAATTATGAGGGAACGGTATTTGAAATTTTTGAAACTGATGATACTGGCCCGTACAAAAAAATAATTCCTGCTATAGAAAACTATGTTAACCACTTTATCGCTACTGCTGACGATGATGTTTACTACCCCCGATGGTGGTTATCGAATTTGGTGACTGAATACAATGGTAATAACAGCGAAATAATATGTTACTTAGCTCACGAGATTACATTTAAAAATGCTCAGAGAGAAGTTAATCCTTACGATGACTGGATTAGTTGTAAAAAAGGTAATGTAGATACGTTGTTGGGGTTTCCAGTTGGTGCGGGTGGTGTGTTATACCCTCCAAACAGCCTTGATAATTTAGTCGTTCGTCGTGATATTTTTCTTATGGAAAGCCCTATGACAGATGATATATGGTTATTCTGGATGGCACGATTAAAAGGAAGCACAACTAAAAAAACTCGAAAAAGTTTTAAGGTTATTTGCTGGCCAAGTTCACAGAAAGTAGGTTTGTTGAATGATAATGTAAAAAACAATAAAAATGACGTAAATCTAAAAAATATGATAGGTAGATTTGGTTGGCCAATTGACTATAAGAGTTAAAACGTTACTGAGTTTAAATTCCATGACCTGGAAGTAGACTAATATTCCATAATTTATGAGTAGGTCCAAGGTAGAAATGTTAAAGAAAGAGCAAGTAATCATGCACATAGGATTACATAAAACCGGTACGACCTCCATTCAGCAGTTTTTAGCAGAAAACAGAACCCAGTTAGGCGATTTGGATTATGTTTGTTATACGCGAGATGGTTTTTTTAGAGAGGATGGAAACTCGTACTTTTTATTAAAACAGCATAATTGGTATTCTAACAAAAGGTCTTGTCAGTTTGATATGCCTCTCTTAATGGAAAATATTAAAAATAGTAACAAAAGTCGAGTGATGATTTCTAGCGAAGCATTTTCTTGGTGTACCGGCATCGAAAATATTAAAAAGTTAAAAGATGAGTTACTCACAGTGACAGATGAAATTTTAATACTTGTTTATGTTAGAGATCCAGTCTCGTTTGCTGTTAGTGTATATACGGAAGGTTTGAAATATCCTAACTCTCTATCAGTATTAACTGATTATACTTACCCTTGCTTATCTAAAAATAATTTATGTAGTCAACTTTCAATTGAGCATTATACCTTTGCAAATTTATTGCCATGGAAAGAAGTGTTTCTTGACAATTTGAAGGTCAGATGTTTGGAAGACGATAAGTTGTTTCAAAATAACTTATTGGCTGATGTACTCCATGTTATAGGTTTAAATGGAAACGACAAATTAAAAGTAAAAGCATTATCGTATCGAAGAGAAAATGAAAGCTTTAATATGCTTCAGGTTTATTATTTAACTTTGGTAATTAAATTTTTTAATAAATTTAAGGACTCACATAGGCTAAAGAGCCTGTCATACGAATTAATAAGGCACAAAATTCACTGGTTGAAATCGGATAAGAAATTCTCTGTGAATGACGACGTAGCTAAAAATTATATTGATGAAATTAGAAATGAATTGTTTTTTTCAAAAGAGAGGTTGGGTGAAAATATTAATTCTGAATATTATAGAGGAAGTAATCGTTTGAAGAGGTTTTCAGCTTTAGATATCATTAAGATCTTTTTTATTTTTTCTGTACATGTATTTTTGTTTGGGAGATATAGCTTGAATAGATTTTTAAATAAATGACAGAGGGCATATGAGAGAATTAATATTCTTAACTATAGCAAATAATCTTCCTAGATTAAGGTTTTGCGATCAGTATCGATACTTATTACTTCGATTAGCTGGAATGAAAATAAAAGGGAAGAGCACTCTATGGGGACCGTTTACAATCCGCCCTATTGGTGGAGTCAAAAATATTGAGATAGGAGACGATACATTTATTAACTCAGACGTTCGATTCGGTGTTCCAAAAGATATGGTGATCATTGGCTCAAGAGTGCAGATTGGTCCTAGGGTTATGTTCGAAACTGCCACTCATGGATTAGTGTATCAGCCTGAAAAAGGACGCGGAACGTCAACTAAGCCTATTTTTATTGAGGATGAGGTTTGGATTGGAGGGGGCTGCATTATTACTCAAGGTGTTACGATTGGAAAGGGTGATCTTCCCCCAGTTTCGTAGACACTTAACTTGCCTGTGAATATG